>Ga0316208_1000169_pt1 | contig 92893 bp, 94 predicted proteins | sample 3monopyrite_MG_FD_204944 | JGI IMG/M metagenome (GOLD analysis project Ga0316208, IMG submission 204944) | Microbial mat bacterial communities from mineral coupon in-situ incubated in ocean water Damariscotta River, Maine, United States -... | ecosystem: Environmental > Aquatic > Marine >... | reverse complement strand
CCTGGCGGAACCTCCAGGTGTCCTTGCCCGGCTTGTCGAGGACCAGGCGATGGGCATCGTGCTTGACCACGCCCACCCGCAGCCCGCGCGCGGTGAGCACCCGAATGACCGCCTCGAGCAGGGTCGTCTTGCCGGTCCCGGAGGGGGCCACAAAGCATAGGACAGGGGGGAGCGCGGTCATCGATACACCTCCAATTTTCGGCACGAATTTGGCAAGAGGACGCAGCAGGTATTGGCACAACTGCCACCCGAGGTGACCTATGATTCTTGGATTGAGCATGTTCGCTTGGGCACAATCGCCCGAATTCACGCCTGTAGCGCAGGTTCGTCCCCGTGTGGAAGCCCACACCGGGCGGGATGGTATCGCACAGGATGGCAACGACATCTTCGTATCGCAGCGCACGCGACTCGGGGTGATCGGAAAGCTCGGCGACGTCTCCGCCAAGCTGCTGCTCCAGGATGTGCGGGTCTGGGGTGAGGAGACCCACACCCTGTTCGACTCGACCGCCAATCGCTTCGATCTGCACGAAGGCTACCTCGAGGTCGCCCTCGCCGAGAACGCAGGCGTGCGCGTCGGTCGACAAGAGATCGCCCTCCAGGAGCACCGCTTGATCGGGACCGTCGGCTGGACCCAGCAGGCCCGCAGCTTCGACGCCGTCCGCGCCTTCGCAGGCAAGACCGGAGTCAATGGAGAGCTCGCCTTCGCCATCCTCGGGGACCCCACCGAGGCCGTTCCACCGGCACCCGTGGCCGCCGGCCCGCGCCCCTATCAGCAGCTCGGGATCGCCCGGGTCGGCTGGGCTGCAGAGAAGAAGAGCACCCTCGTGGACGCCGTCTACATCCTGCAGAATAGCAACTCGGATGACGGAAACGACGGGAACGACGGGACGGTCCACACGACCGGGATCTATGCCAAGGGGGCCAAGGGCATTCTCAGCGGCCGCGTCGAGGGCTACGCTCAGCTCGGCGGGATGGGTGGAAACACCCGCGCTGCCTGGATGACCGGCGTGTCCGGCACCCTCGCACCGAACCTCAACGCCAAGCCCAAGATCACCTTGTGGTACGACCACCTCTCCGGAGATGGCGACCTCACGGATGGCACGGACTCGGCCTTCGATACGCTGTTCGACACCCGACACAAGTTCTACGGCCTGATGGATGTGATGAACTTCGGAGTCGGAGGGCGTGCCGATGGTCGTGGTCTCCAGGACGCCGCGCTGAAGCTGGCGATGCAGCCCGTCGAAGGACTGACGACCAAGCTCGACTCCCACCTGTTCTTGCCCTCTGCAGCCCAAGGCGGGGACGGCGTGATCGGAGAAGAGCTGGACCTCACTGTCGCCTACAAGTGGAAAGACGGGTTGAAGGTTCAGGGCGGGGCCTCGAGCCTGTTCCGACCCAACCTCGACGCCGACTTCTGGGGCTATCTCCAGGTCGACGCCACGCTCTGAGAGGGGCAGTCATTCAACGATGCCCCGCTCCTCCAGAGCCGTCTCGGCGGCCTCCATCGCGGAATACAGCCCGGCTTCGTCGGTGGATTTGCGAAGGCGGGCGACCAGATCGGTGTGGCGGACCATATCGCCCAGTCGCTCGACCAACCACAGCTGCTCATTGCGAAGCTCGGGCGGGGCGAGCACCGCCAGCACCACATCGACCGGCTGGCGGCGCACGGCGCCGTATTCCACCGGACTCTTCAGGGTGAAGACCCCGAGCTGAGTGGTCCCCAGGCCCCGAACGACCGGAGCGGTCAGCGCGACTCCCCCCGTCAGCGCGGTGTTCTGGTGGGCCTCCCGACGGGACAAGGCCTCGAACATTCCGTCGACCGATACGCCATCCCCAGCGATATCGAGGGTGCGGGCGAGGTGCTGAAAGAGCTCCTTCTTGTTCGCCGCGACCACGTCGATCTGGAGCGCCCCAGCCTGGAGATAGGGCACCAGGGCAAAGGCCTCTCGCGGCACATCTGCGCGCGGGGGAAGCCGATGATGCACCCGGTCCTGCGGGGCCTTCAGTCGCAGGACCGAGCACAGCGCACGCTCCGCGATGCGATGTTCCTCAGACCCGAACACCAGAGAGCGCCAGCCGCTCTCCGCGGGCGCCCCGATGATCAGCAGATCGTAGTCCGAGGTGAGAGAGGCGACGGTTCCCTCGTGGTCGTCGTTCCGAAGCACCACGCTCTCCATGGGCGTGTTCGCCAGGCTCATCAGCTGCTTGTGATACCCCCTCTCCCCCTCGACATGGGTATCATCGGTGTCTGCGGGGACCACCCGGAGCAGGGTCACCAGGGCCCCGTTTTGAAGTGCAAGAGAGTCCGCCACGTGGACCAACATCGTGTCGTAGGGGCCGGGCTCAGCGAGGACGAGAATCTTGAAGAAGCCCTGTCGTACCTCGATCATCGTCGGCCCATCTGCGATCTCGTCGACGTCCTCGAAGCTGAGCTCCGAACCGGAGGGCAGGACAGAGGGCTCCGGAAGTGGAGGCCGCCGATCTCGGAAGACCGCCAGATCGCACGGTGGGTGCTGGAGCCACCACGCCATCGGGTGGCGCACCAGGAAGCGCAGCCCCCGCCGGGTCGGCCACTCCATCACGATCCACTCGGCCCGGGTCTCGACCGCATGATCCCGCAGGGCTCGCTGAGCATTGTGAGTGACGACGTCGTTGAACTCGACCTCGAGATGATGCTCCTCGGCGAGGATGCGGCTCTGACGCTCGAGGCGTGCCTGGAGCCGGTCCTCGGGGACGAAGTAGCCCAGATCCATGCCATCGGGGACCTCCTCCAGACGGAGGACCTCCAGCACGCCAGTGTCCGCGAAAGCCGCCGCGAGTCGCACCAGACGTCCGGGCGCAGGTTCGTCGCCGAACACCGGCACGAGGACCCGCGGCACCTGCTGCGGGCCATGGGGCTCGCGCTCAGCGGCCTCGGTGAGCGCGACGACTCCGGGCTCGTACAGATGGACCAGAGCCGAGGTGCGGGTCGTGCGGGACCGCCCATAGGCAAAGAACCAGCCCGTGCCGAGCAACACCGCCAGCGCGATGCCCAGCATGGGGAACCAGCCCAGCGCCACCAACATGGCCCCGCAGCCGAGCATGCCAAGGAGCTGGGTCCATGGGTAGAGCGGGCTCGTGAAGGTCGGGCGATACCAGGCCGGTGAGGTCTCCCGGAGCACGATCACCGCGATATTCTCGACGCAGAAGATGAAGATCGTGAACCCGCTCGCGAGCTTGGCCAGGCTGTAGACCGGCAGCACCGTGACCAGCCCCACCAGCAGCAGCGCGGTGAAGCCGATGGCATAGGCCGGCGTGCCCATGCGCGGATGGACCTGGGCGAGAACAGCCGGCATCAGCCCGTCGCGGCTCATGGCGAAGGGGAACCGGGCCGTCGAGAGCACCCCGGCGTTGCACATCGAGACCAGCCCGGCCACGGCCACAGCCGACATCAGGAGCACACCCGTAGGCCCGAGAATCACCGCCGCAGCCGTGGCTATCGGGGTCACATCGTGGTGAGCGCCGTGGTAGTCGACATTCCCGGTGACCACCACTGCGATGACGGCGTACATGGCGGTCACGGACACCAGCGAGATCGCCATACCAAGCGGGATATTGCGCTGGGGCTCGACGATCTCCTCGGCGACCGAGCACACCTTGGTCACCCCATTGAAGGAGACGAATACGAATCCCGCTCCCGCGAGGATTCCCGACGCGCCTTCGGGGAATGCGGGGCTGAGGTGAGCGGGCTCCAGCGTTCCCAGCCCGGCCACAGCGAACAGAATCAGCGCCAACACCGAGCCCACCACGACGATGATCTGAAGCGTCGAGGCCTTGCCCGCACCCATGATGTTGAGGGCGACCAGCACCCCCAGCACCCCGAGGCTGAAGACCAAGGGCGGGATGCTGGAGAAGAGGACCAGATAGGCCCCCAACCCAACCAATGCGAACGCCGTCTTGGCCGAGAGCGCGAGCCAGGTACCCAACCCGCCGATCGTACCCATCCACGGGCCCATGCTCCGATCGAGGTACACATAGGTTCCCCCGGAGACCGGCATGGCGGTGGCCAGCTCGGCCTTGGAGAGCATCGCCGGGAGCACGACCAGCCCCGCCAGCAGGTACGACAGCGCGACCCAGGGCCCCGCGATCTCAGCTGCGAGCAGCGGAAGCACGAAGATGCCCGAGCCCATCATGGCCCCGACGCTGATGCTGATCACGGACCACAGACCCAGATGGCGGTGGAGCTTCTTGGCTTTGGAGTCGGGCATGGACGGCTGTCTATTCCGATTTGGCAGGCTGGCCCCGCCACCCCCACACCAACAGGGCGTTGATCACCAGCACCGAGATGATCGGCCCGATCGCCACCCGCACCCACTCTGGGTAGAGGATCGCGAACAGCGAGACGCCGAAGAAGGCGAAGGCCGTAGGCAGCATTCTGCGGTCGATGAGCAGGGTACCGGCGCTGATCAGCGTGGTGGCCAGGATCAGCTCGAGAACGGTCGCCTGATCGATATTCAGGCCCCAGTTCCAGCCCGCAACCAGCTGCAGGGTGTTGAGCAGAGGCTCGAGCAATAGCAGCGTCCACAGCGTGCGATTTGCGTGGGTGCGGAAGCCCGACCGGTAGGCGAATGCATAGGCGAAGCCCGTGCCCGCGAGCTGCATCGAGGCCACCCCCAGCGCTCGGCCATAGCCAGGCCCTATCCCCAGCAACGGGAGCAGCAGCGGGGAGCCCATCCAGATCACCGCCAAGCCGGCGAGCACCGCGATTCGCGTGCGCGCCCCCGCACTGGAGTCTGCCTCCGCAGACAGCCTGACCAAGCGGTCGCGGTCGGTGGCGATGCTGATCTGAAGCGCCTCGATCCCATCGAGCACATCGTCGGGCACCGAGGGGAGGCCGGCGACGAGGACATGAGCGGCTCGCGGGTCGCCCTGATCGAGTTCGTAGCGCGCTACCCCGACCCGCATATCCGCCAGTGCCTGCTGGGCGCCGCTGTGCTCCGGCCACTGGACCAGGACCTCGCGCAGCCCGAAGCGCGCAGCCCCGAACCGGTCGTAGACCTCGATGCGGTCGGCGGGCTCCACTGCGTCGAGGAGCGCCGAGAGCTCTTCGCTCCCCCGCAGGGCATGCTGAAGCACGGAGAGGGTACCGCGCCGGGACAGGTGCAGCTGCAGCGCTTCGCGAAACTCCGTCGCAGAAGGCCGCGCCGCGGGTTCGAGCGAGAACGCGGCAGACAACAGCTCCCGTAGGTCCTCGGGCCAGGATTCGTCCAGGGGGATGGGGTCGCTGACCGCGGCCAGCACATCGTACAAGGACTCTCCCTCACGGGGCGGCCGCCCAGCGAGCACCCGGTACAGCAGGCCCCCCAGCAAGAACACATCGGTACGCCGCACCAAGCCCGATCCGTCCGGGGCTACCATCTCTGGAGCCATATATACGGGGGTTCCGGTGGGGAAGCGCTGCTCGCTCGCCAGGGGGAAGCGCCCGTCCGAGCCCTCGTCGAGGGACACGGCGATGCCCCAGTCGAGCAGATAGACCTCGCCAAAGCCCCCGACCATGATGTTGTCCGGCTTGAGATCACGGTGGATGATGCCCCGGCTGTGGGCAAACTCGACCGCGTTGCACACCGAGGCCAGGACCCCGAGATGCCAGGCGATGGGGTCGTCGCGCACAGGTTCGTCGAGCAGCCCCACATCGTCGAGGAGCTCCGTCCACACCGTACCCTCGATGCGCTTCAGCACGACCTGTGGCAGATCCTCGGCGTCCATCGTCAGATCGTAGATGGGCACGATATTCGGGTGCTCGAGCGACCCGGTGACCCAGGCCTCCTGAAGCAGGTTCGTAGCGATCTCACGCTTGGAGCCGGGCCGCAGGGTCTTGACCGCTACCCGACGCCCGAGCCGGTTCTGCGTACCCAGACGAACCAGCCCCATTCCCCCTTCTCCGAGGGTCTTCCCGAGCTCGAGCGCCTCGACCCGGCCCCGCAGCGCGTCCAGGGCTCTTGCATCCGCTGTGGTCGACTCGGCAAAGTGGGCGAGGGTGGCCCCCGGTTCACCGACCGGCTTGAACGGCCCGAAGAGCTCGGTGAGTGCATGGGTGGGATTCGATGGCATCGAGGCACCCTATACCGGCCACCCCCAGAATGAATACAGAAACATGGCGCGATCGGGTCCCCGCGCGCACTTGGACACTCCTGCCAAACACAATCGAGGTGAGGGATGAGAGGAAAGCAAGTTCTGCTGGCGTTCATATTGGTCGGCTGCTCCGATGGAGGCCCCGGCAACGGGGTCTGCATGTCGGGAGAGACCTGGACCGGTGGAAACGAGGAGTCTCCGCTGATGCGTCCGGGCGGCGACTGTGTCGGCTGCCACGAATCCACCGGAGAGGGTCCGCGCTACGAAGCCGCCGGGACCGTGTTCACCGCTCTCGACGAGGTCGACGACTGCAATGGAGAGCCCCAGATCGAGGTCGAGATCACCGACAGCGAAGGAACGGTGTGGACCACCACGACGAACGCCGCGGGCAACTTCTGGTTCAACACCGATATGAACCCCGTCTACCCTATCACCGCGCTGGTCCGGAACGGCGCCGCAGAGCGCCCGATGCTCACTCCCCAGGAGTCGGGCAACTGCGCGGTCTGCCACACCACAGAGGGCGCGAACGGGGCCGCAGGGCGCATCATCGCCCCCTGAGGCGACCGACCCCGAACTTCTTCCCGAGGCCCTTGACCGGTGGCCTCGCCTGCTGTGTCCGGTTGAACACCTGGGAGTAAATGATGTGAGATGGGGTTGGAGTCCGGCAGCGATCGGGGGCTCGACGCCTGCGCCATCGGGTGTGCACCGAGCCCTACCTTCCCGAACCGAGCACGGTCCGCCGGCGCTACGAACACACCATCCAATCCCATGCAGAGTGGGCCCAGGAGCTCGGCGGGACCGGTCCCACCCACGCCTGGCTCGGCGCTACCGAAGCTCTGTTGGGGGCCCACCGCTGAACCGCACCGCGAGCCGCCCGTAGGCGGTCGTGACCTCTTGCGCTTCCTCACCTTTCTGGAGCGCTACGACGTACTCCCGGACATCGACGAACTCGTACCAGCAACCATCCCGCCCTGGCACCGGGAGTGGAGGCTCCACACGGCCAGCCTGGTGAGCGGCCAACACATTGAACAGATGCAGCCCATAGGCAAGCACCTCATCGCTGCCCTCGAGCATAGCGATCGCACGCCGGTAGTGGTCACAGGCCACCTCGAGCTGGCCCCGGCGGTGAAAGACCATCGCGAGATTCCCCATGGCCACACCCGCGATTCGGTGGGCCCCCACGGTCTCACCGAGCCGAAGCGCCCGCTGAAGATCGTGCTCGGCCTCGTCGAGCCGGTCGAGCTGGATCAACGCGAACCCGGTGTTGCAGAGCGCGAGACCCTGGTGCGACTCCGAGTTGGCGACCTGTTGAGCCGCCTGGCGCAACAACCGAAGCCCCTCCTCGGGGTTCTCGCGCGCCAACTCGGCACAGCCCCAGCCGAGCAGCGCGATGCCCCCGAGGAAGACCTCTCCGGAGCCCTCAGCGACCCGCACGGCATCGCGGTACGCCTCGAGCGCGACCTCGGACCGGCCGAGGGAGGAGAGCGCCGTCGCTCGGACGATACAGAGCCGAATCCGCACCGAGTCCGTAGGCCTCTCAGCCAGCGCGCGCAGGCCAGCTTTGACATGGACCAGCACGTCTTCGCAGCGTCCCTGGCGCACCCGGCACAGAGCCGAGTGCAGCTCCACGCGCCCGCGGAACCAATCGTCCACACTCGCCGCCCGAGCCGAAGCGAGCAGGGCGTCGACCTCGTTCGACTCTGTGCCCCAAGACAGCGCATTGGCGAGGCAAGCGGAGACCACCGCGCGCTCTCCGCCATCGGCATCGCCCAGAAAGCGCAGGGTGGTGCGGAAGTCCGTCGCAGCCGCACCCGGGTGGCCGAGAGTGAGCTGTAGCTCCCCGCGCTCGGCATAGATTCGCGAGCAGAAGCGCGACAAGGTGCAGGGCGCGCTGACCTCCCGGTCCAGCAGGGCCAAGGCCTCGCGGAGCTCGCCGAATCTACGCAGCAAGTGGCTCAGCTTCAGGACGATAGACCGCCTCTCATCCAAGTCCTCGGCCTGTTCCAGCGCGGCGTAGAGGTTGTGCTTGCGAGAGCGGAGCTCAGCCTCCTCGGGTACATTCACCGCCCAGCGAACCAGCGCGTCTCCGCCAAGCTCCTCGCCCACGAGGCGCTCGACCGCCCGCGCGATACGAAGCGAACCCTCCCGATCTTCGAGGGCCAGCCCGAGACCCACCAGCTGGGCGAGGTCGGCGAGCTTGTCCGGCCACAGCTGACGGGCCTCAGACCAACGCACCCCATCGGGGAACTGTCCCAGCTCGACCGCCATCGGACGCAGCCCCACCGAGCGCTGCAGAGCACCGAAGACATCCCGATTGAAGGGCTCGAAGTCTACGGTCTGAGGACCGACCTCGAGCTGAAATCGCGACTCCACCTGCCGGGCGGCGTGGATCACCGCACCCGGCAGCCCATCCGTCGCGTCGATCCATTCTTCACCGACATCCTCCTTCCCCGTACACAGCCCCGGCCGATGGTACTCGAGCTCCTCGACGAAGAGAGCGACCGCCATATCGAAGTCCAGTCTCTCCATGCGGTGCTCACGGGCGGATCGGAAGCTGTGGCCATAGCGGGAGGTGAGCAGGATCGCAGGCCCCTTCTCCGCGGAACACACCACCTCGAGTAGCATCAGCGCGCGCTCGTCCAGCGCACCGAGCCCATCGAGCACAACCACCGCGTCTTCGGGCAGGCTCCACAGCGCCCCGAGCATCTCCCGGGTGGACTGAGCCGCGAGATCGAGGACCGTGAGGATCCGCGCCCCCATCGCCTCACTCGATAGCTCGTCCTCGAAGGAGACCCACAACGGATTCCAGGCCGCGCGCCGCGCGATCTCCAGCGCCAGCCGGCTCTTTCCGGAGCCAAGCGGACCAACCAGGAACAGCCGCCGGTGTTCGACCGCCAGCTTGGTGAGCTTGTCGAGCTCCTCTTCGTTGCCGAACCAGGTACGGTTGCGACCCGGCAGGTCGACCGGTGGGGCCTCGGCTTCGAGCAGCTCGACCGCCTGGGACCCGCCCTGCCCCTCCATCCGGTACCCGAACCCGTAGATCGTAGCGATCAGAGGCGTGCTGGACGGGTGCGGTTGGAGCTTTCGGCGCAGGCGACCGAGGGTGATATCGACCGTGCGGGTCTTCACCTGGGAGGTGTAGCCCCAGACATTCTCCATGAGCTCCGCACGCGCGACCGGGCTGCCCCGACGTTGGTGCAGATAGCAGAACGCCGCGAGCTCCTTGGGGGTGAGATGCTCCTGCCCAAATGGGCCGACCACAGCGCCGGTGTCCAGGTTGACGACGAGGTCGTCCAACACGACGAAGCGGTCGGTCTTCATCTCTGGAGCAACCCCCGCTGGCACGAAGCCCTCATAGGGAGAGATCCGCTCGGAGCAACATCCGTCGCCCCTGGGCCGGCACATCGACCCCGTTGAAGCCGATCTCGCTGAACCGCTGGTCGAGGGCGTTCTGCACCTTGGCGATGAGCCGGATGGTGTTCGTTCCCGATAGACTGATCGGTGTAGAGGACACAGTCAGGTCGAAGGTGGCGTAGGGATCGAGGCTGTAGACCGGTGAGGTCATTGTGGCTCCGCCCGCTTCGAAGAGGTTGCTCTGGCTTGGAACGCGCTTCCCAATATACCAGCCCTCGAGGGCGAGGTTCAGGTAGGCGGGGTCGATTCCCACATCCAAGCGGCCGTAGCCCATCGCCTGGGGAGCCGCTTCGTTGTCGGGGAAGCTCTTCTCGACGAGAACCTCCTGCTGCACCACCTCGGTGACCGTCTGCTGGAGCGAGACCGAGGCCTGCCCCCCCGCCCAGATTCCATCGACCACGGGCTGGTGCACCCGCAGCGAGAACTCCCCGCCCGCGTTGTTCGCATCGTAGGCTTTGGGGATGAGCTGGTTGGCTTCGAGTACATAGCCGAGCGTGTTGCTGTACCGGTTGAGGAAGCCGGATAGCCCGATCTGCACGGTCTCTGTTGGATAGGCCTCGAATGCGAGCTCCCCACCGAACAGGTACTGAGGCTTGATCGAGTCATCGCCGGCGACGTCCCCCTCGGTGAGGGGGGTCACATAGAGCTGCTCCGGAGAGGCCGCCTTGAAGGAGTTGCCCCCGATGGCCTTGACCGCGAACCGCGGTGTGGGGTTGTAGAGCAGCGCCACCCGACCCGACCCCTGGGCCCCATACACGCTGTGTACATCGAGCCGCGCGCCCCCGGTGAGGGTGACCGGACCCGTCTTGGCCAGCCCCTGGACGAAGGCGCCTCCATTCGCCAAGGTCGCCTGCTCTCCACCGTAGGGGTCGAGGGGCTCGGCATCGGGATCGTCGAACACGAAGGTGTACCGAGGCAGGTTCTCTTGATCGACCATGCCATCGATCCCGAACATCAGGAAGCTGGACTCCCCGAAGTCGAAGCGGGCCTCCACGCTGCCGGTCTCCTGGAGGGAGGAGAGCTTGCGTTTGATGACATTGTTGGCGCCCGCGGAGAGGCGGAACCGGTCCGTGCCGCCGACCGTACCATTGGCCACCGCTGCGCGGACCTGAAGCGTACCGTTGGCTCCGAATGGGTACTCGTAGCCCGCAGCGGCCTTCCAGTTCGACAGGTTCTGCCGGGTGTCGTGGGAGAGCTGCACCAGGTCCGAGAACTCGGCGGAGCGGTCGCTGACCTGACCGAGACCCATGATCGACAGCCGTCCCGGCCCGACCCGCTGAACCATCCGCACAAAGAAGGAACGGGGAGCCGCCCGGTCGTTCTGAGAGAGCGGTGCTTCGGGATCGAAGAATACGCTCTCGGGGTCCACCGCGAGCGCGCTGCGGTCCTCGGCTTGATAGTTGACCCCCGCCGTGAGCGAGGTGTCCCTCGACCGGAAGGTGAAGGTCGCGTCCCCGCCGTAAAGCTGGTTCTTGGGAGGATCTCCTCCTTCTACATACGGAGCTCCGACACCCACACCGCCGAAGCCGCGGATCTCTACCGAGGCGGCAGGCTTGCCGTCGTAGATGGCCTGTCTGGTGACGATATTGATGGCACCGGCGTAGGCACCCGCCCCGTAGAGCGAAGACACCGGACCCTTCATGACCTCGATGCGCTCGACCGAGGACATCGGGATGAACTCGGGGCCGAGGAAGTAGCTCTCAGTCTGCACAAAGGGCACGGGAACCCCGTCGACCATGACCTTGAGCAGGCGCCCACCAGACCGAGCGCCACCGAGCGCACCGCGCACCGCGACGTTGTAGTTGACCAGGTCATAGGTGACGTAGAAGCCCGGTACCGAGCGCAGCGCATCGGCGACAGAGGAATAGCCGCGACGGGTGATCTCCTCTCGGGAGATCACCGAGACCGCAGCGGGCGTCTCGATGGCGGGCTGGGTGACCTTGGTGGACACGCCCACATAGTCGCGGAGCTCGGGAACGGGCTCGAAGACGGCATCATCCGGGGCATCCTGGGCCACAGCGCTGCCCAAGAGAGCAAGAGAGATCAGCATTGAAGCCCCTTCAGCGGTTGACGCGAGGAGGAGACGGGAGCTCCTCGTACACGAAGGTTCCGTCGCCGACCGCGACGACCTTCTCGACATAGTAGGAGCCGATGACGATCCGGCTAGGACGCCAATCCAGCGGGCCGCTCACCCCATCGAGGTCGATATCGGCGCCGCTGACCACCTTGTCCACGAGCTCTCTCGGTGGGGTGGAGTAGCCGACCTGATCCCCGTCTCGGCTGATGTCGATGATCGACTCGCGGATCTCGCGGAGGGTGCCGTCGGGCCCCGCTGCGATGATGCCGAGCCCGAGCTGCAGGCCGGCATCGTAAGCGCTCGCCGAGAACGTGTCCGAGTCCTTTTCGAACTTGAGCGCGTAGTCCGCCTTGAAGGCGTCCCGGGCCGGGCTGTCGAGGGGAGCCCGCATCACGAAGTGGAAGCTGCCCTGACGCGGGGTGCCGTTGTCGTTGAGGCCCGCGAGGTAATTGGAGATTCCACCATTGGTGTCGTTGTCGATGAAGCTGCTCTTGCGGCTCATTCCACAGGTGACGGAGTCTCCATCCCACCCCGCGCCGTTGTTATATAGGCGCAGATCCTTCACGAACTGCTCGTTGATGGAGTCCCCGCGGAGGTGCCAGAAGATCACGTCGGGAGCCTGCTCGGTGACCAGCGCGGCAATCGCGTCCTGAAAGTCGTCGGAGGCGTAGTCGAGCATGAAGTCCTGGTCGTTGGCGGCGTCTCCGCTGACCAGGACCGTGCCCGTGAAGTTCGGGTCGTTCTCGAGGCGCTCACGGATGATGTTGGTGTGGACGCGATCGTGGGTCTTGTTCCCCCGCACCAGAGCAACCTTCGCATCCGGGTAGGCCTCGGCGATGAAATCTGCGGTGACCTCGGCTTCCGGGCCACACAGCGCCCGGGTCGAGAACAGGAAGCGCTTCTCGTCATCGCTGTAGTCGATGCAGCTGGTCGGGTCGGTGAACTCGCTGCAGTACAGGAACTCATCGTCGTGGGCACCCGAGGAGACCTCGAAGTGGGGGATGCCCAGCTCGATGGCCGCTTTGGCGCTTCCCTGATGGGCCTTTCCCGTGCTGCTCATGATCCCCAGGACCGGGCGTCGACCGGTCGCATCGAGGTCATCGATGATGCCCTCGACCGCTCCCTGAACGAACTCGGGACCGTTACCGGAGTTGACCGGGATGACATTGAAGGGCACCCCTCCCATCGCCTCCTGGGCGCCCCCATCGAGCAACCTCTCCAGGGCCATGGTGAGACTGTTGAGGTGGTGCTCGGCCTTGCCCGATGCGAACTCGCCGGTGTACGGCAGCACGGCGATGATGTTGGCACCATCGACCGCATCGGTCTGGGTGCAGCCTGCGATACCGGCGGTACCGCCGAGCAGAGAGAGGAGGGCGATTCGACGCATGGGGACTCCTGGGGGATTCAGAGGCGGACCTCTGAGCTCCGGCCTTCATTGACGGTGGTGTTCTTGCTCTTGCGGACCCGGCCCTTGACCCGGACCTCGACCTTGGCGGTGCCTACGGGGACGTCCCGCACGGTGATGGGCGGGTAGCCGTGGTTGGTTCCGTTCACGAAGATCTCTCCGAACACATTGTCCGAGTGGATCACCAGGGTCCCGGTGGCGCCAGCCACGACGGCCTCCACGGGCTCGGGCTCGGGCTCGGGCTCGGGCTCGACGACCACGGGTTCGGGCACCGACGCCGGCACGACAACGGGCTCGGCGACCGGAGCGGGCTCCGGAGCCAGTGCGGCGGTCACATCCGTAGAGAAGATCGAGCCCTCTCCCTCTTCGACCTCGTACAGATCCGAGTAGACCTGCTTGCCGTCCTGGGTCCGGAGGATGACGGGGTAGGTGCCGGCCTCGAGCTGCTCCACCGCGGGAGTGGTGCCCGAGCGCCCGGCGATGGCGTAGGTCAATCCTGGGGGATTGGAGGTCATCGCCACGGCTACGAGCTTCGGTCCGGGCGGCGGGGCGGGCTTGGCGACCGGGCGTGGGCGAGGAGTCGCCCGGGGACGCGGCCGGGTGGTGCGGGACCGACTGGGCGAGGGGGAAGCGACGGGCTCGGGCTCGGGCTCGGGCTCGGCTACGGGCGCAGGTGCCATGGCGGCCATCATGGTCTTGATCACCTTGCGGAGCTCGCTCAACGACTTGGTGTCCGACCCTGGAGCGGCATCCCGCAGCGCCTCGTCGACCAAGCCGAGGGCCTCGGGGTAGTCGCCCCTCTCCATCGACTTGATCGCGGCGACCTGGCGAGCGCGCATCAGCATCGCCTGCCCCTCGTCGACCGCCGGAGCGACCGGCATAGGAGCGACCACTACTGGAGTGTTGGCGACCGTATCCGAGTTGCCCTGGAGCATGAACACCACACCCAGCAGGCCCAGCCCCACGATCAGGCAGACGATGCCGATCGTGGCCGCGAAGCCGAAGTAGATACCCGCGTTGGACTGGGTGACCGTGACCGTGCTGGTGTCGGTGATTCGAGAGGGCGGCTCGAGCATGGAGGATGCCGCGGAATCCAGGACCTCCCGAGTCGGAGCCCCGGTGCCCGTTGGGACCATGGGCCGCTGCCCAGACGAGGTTCCGATATCCGGGAGCGAGAGCGGAGCCGTGGCGTCCAGATTGCCCCCGACCGAGATCTCGAGCAACCGGAGCAGGCGCTGAGCGTTCTGCGGCCGATCGTCCGGATCCTTCGACAGGCACTCGTCGACGAGCTCGGTCAGACCCTCGGGAACCTCCTGCCCCTCGGCGAGATGATCGGCCAGCTTGAGGACGTCGCCGTGGACCTGCTGGTACATGAGGGACATCGAGTCGTCACCCTCGACATGGGCCTTACCGGAGAGCATCCGAAAGAACAGGGCTCCGAGCGCGTACACATCGGCCCGGGCGTCGACCTTACGGCCCTTGATGGCCTCGGGCGCCATGTACAGGGCCGAGCCCAGGACCTGATCCGGGCGGGTGAGGTTCTGGCCCCCGGTTGCGAGCTTGGACAGCCCGAAGTCGAGCACCTTGACGCGATGGCCAGACTCCCCCTGTCGCTTGACCACCATGATATTCGACGGCTTGAGATCCCGGTGGATCAGCCCCATTGCGTGGGCCGCAGCAACCGCCTTGAGGATCTCCCGGGCGAGCGGAACAAAGCTCTTCAGGGGGATGATCTTGACCTTGCGCAGGAACCTGCGAAGGGTCACTCCGTGCACATACTCCATCACGATGTAGGTGATGCCGAGCTCTGGGTCCGAGCCGTACTCGAAGATCGACACCACATTGGGATGGTCGAGCTTGGACAGGCTGCGCGCCTCCCGAATGAAGCGCTCCTCGACATCGGGGTCCCCGGCCTCTTCGTCCTGGTACTCGCGCTTGATGACCTTGAGCACGACCTTGCGGTCCAGGACGTTCTGCTTGGCCAGGTAGACCACGCCCATGCCACCGACGCCGATGCACTTCTCGATGAGGTACCGACCCGCGACTTCGCGGCCGATGATGCCCGCCGGGTCGCGGTTCTTGTTGGTGGTCTGCGCAGAAGCCATGGCCATGTGTCCTCGACCTGAACGATGAAGCCAGGGCGAATCCATGTCTCTGTTACAGTTGAAAAACCTAGGCTCGGGCGCAGCTCAGAGCAGGATCAGGATCCTTCATTTCAAACTGAATAGAACCCTTTTTGCCAAAAGTGACAGCCCGACGTCACCGAAGCAGCCCCGGGGCATAGGATCGCGTCGCGCTCGACGCCAAGGAGACCGGCAAGCGCGCGAATCATGTGTGGTCGTGCATCGTCCGCAGACAACAGAAACCGTTACGCAAAAAGATCGATTTTCTTCAAATTCAACTCGAGATCTCGCGCCCACTCCAGATCTACAGCCTTCCTCTCTGGAGCGCCCATTCCATCAACGAGCGCGGCGCTTCAAGAGAGTCTCCATACCCCAGGCCCAGCCCGCCGGCGCCCCCAGGGCCCCACAGGCACAGCCGGTGGTCCGCGGAGGAAGCAGAGACTCCGTACCTGAGTCCGAGTCTGTGTCCGCGTCCGTGTCGCTGTCCGCGTCCGTGTCGCTGTCCGCGTCCACGCAGTTGGCCGGGACCTCTGTCGCCGATGGAGGGGCACGCCATCCATGAACAGCGAGAGAGGCGAGGTTTCCCGGGTTCGAGGTGGCAGGGCAATCTAAGGCTCTTCGCCGAGCGCGCGACGGGCGGAGTCGAAGCCCCCTAGGGAGACGAGCTTGCCTTCGGCGTCGATGAGCGCCTGGGAGGGCCAGGCGCTGACCCCATAGGCCAGGTTGGTTTCCCCTTCCGGCCCGATCGCACCGGAAGGCCAGGGCGTGGGGTGCTTCTTCAGCCACTTGTCGAGACCCACCTGGTCATCGTCGGCGGAGATCCCGAGCACCGCCAGTTCGTTACGGGTTGCGAAGGCCTCGACCTCGGGGTGCAGGGCAATACAGGGCGCACACCAGGTGGCCCAGAAGTCGAGCAACACGGGCTTTCCGCGATAGTCGGCGAGTGCGTGGACCTCACCATCCGAGGCCGTCACCGAGAAGTCCGGTGCGTCGGAACCGACGCGCAGCCCCGGAGGCGCGTCTTCGGTCGGGGTGAGGACCACCGAGTCGCCGTTGGGACTGAACTCGAACCTCCACCGCTGACCACGCGCCGCCACAATTCCCTGGTCGGTCCGGAACTTGACCAGGCGATTCGCGTAGTCAGGCACGCCATCTCCGTTCTCGTCGACGGTGATCGACGAGCCCGGAGTATCGAACACGCCCCCGTCGCTTATTGCGTAGATCGCGACTCCTCCCGGGAGCTCCCCCTCTCGGGTAGCCTCCACCGCGGTGCCGAAGATCCGAATCTTCGAGGACAGCTCGGTGCTGACCTGAATATGGATCGGTACATCAACCGTAGGACGACCCCGCTTCACGACGGTGCGCAGCTCTCCGGTCGCCGAACCGTCCTCTTGGACCGTCAGCTCGACGAACTCCCCAGCGAGGATCTTTCCGTCCTCATTGAAATCGGCACTGGCACGCCAGACCTTGTTGGCCTGGTCGAAGCCGATGGCGAGCTTTCGATCCGCGATACGAACCACCTTGTAGTCCTTGATCTCGGCTGCTCGCGGGTGCGCAATCAGCCCCTCGATCTCCGCGATCTCCGCCCATGTCGTGGGCTTGCTTGTCCCCAAGCCGGCCGGTTCTGCCGTCTGCAGGCGAATCGTCACCGACTGCGGCTTCGCCGGAGACTCCTCGACGGGAGCGGGCTTGGGTGCAGCACGGGGTGCGGGGGCAGGGATACAGGCGAGAGCGAGCAGGACGAGCATGGCGCATGGTACTCCATCCGCTCACCCACCGGGAGACTGCTTCCAGCAGAGCCTCCGCGCCACCATCAGCGAGTCGAAGCAAACGACACCTTCATAGGAGTCCGACAATACTCCAGTTCGCACGATATTTTCCGAGTCCTCTACTGAATCAGCGTGGACACCACCCGAGATTCGTCTACCCTGTGCCCCGACAAGCCGGTCTGGTCCCCACTACGAGAGCAGGATGAGATACCCCTTTGAACCCGTATGGAAGTGCCGCCTGTGCAGCTCTACGGGTCTGCTCGACCTGACTCACACGCACTGCCCCAACTGCGGACACAAGCGGGATCGTGAGCCATCCAGCTTTCCCGAGTGGGACGATCTGGTGCCCACAGCGGAACATCGCTTCCACGGAGCCCATCGCTATTGCTGCGATCGGGGGTGGTCCAGCGCCGCGCGCTACTGCGGTCGCTGCGGGAGCACTGTACAGCAGTCTGCATCCGACACCCCGCCTCTGCTCACGGCACCGAGGGCCGATCGGTGTTTCCAAGGTGCCGTTCATAGCTCTCGACGGGCCAAACCACCCTTAATATAGGCATGCCTGAATTCACTGCCACCGCAATGCCATCCCTCTCCCGCGCCCACCCGCGTACCTTGAATATGGTGGGGGGCCACCATCCATAGCCGTGGGGGCAATATGGTACACGCTTTCGAGCCGGTATGGCGCTGCCGGATCTGCTGCTCGTCTGGACTCCTCTCGGAGTCACACACGCACTGCGCAAACTGCGGTCACAAGCGAGACTACGAAGCGGTCGAGTTCCCGGACTGGGACGATCTGGTCACAGCAGAAGACCACCGCTTCACCGGTCAGGAGCCAGGTTGCTGCGGCCGATCCTGGTCCGATCTCGCACGGTTCTGCGGTCAATGCGGGTCCACCCTCAGCCAGGCCAACGAGGGCGAAGCGAGCCCATCGATCGAGTGCCTACCCGACTGCGACTCGGAGCGCTCCGTCGCGGGCTCCACCCTCCGACTGATCCCCAGACCTCCCCAGGCCCACACCGAAGACACGCTAGTGGATGTGGCAGATTGGGCCGATGAGGTCCGAAAAGGAAGACGCTCATGGCACGTCTGATGAGACAGGAGCGCATCCTGGCACTCAAGATCGTCTACTACGGCCCCGGTCTCTCCGGGAAGACCACCAACCTCCAGATGCTCCATGAGCAGTTCCCCGCCGACAGCCGAGGCGACCTGGTCAAGCTCGACACCGAGACCGAGCGCACCCTCTTCTTCGACTACTTTCCCGCTGATCTCGGCACGCTCTCCGGGTTCAAGCTCAAGGCCGATATGTTCACCGTGCCCGGGCAGAGCTTCTATCAGACCACCCGCCGGGTCGTGCTCGAGGGGGCCGACGGGGTCGTCTTCGTGGCCGACAGCCACCCCCGCCGAGAACAGGCCAACCTCTCTTCGATGGAGAGCCTGGTCACCAACCTCCACTCCTATGGACGGCAGCTGGGCGATGTGCCCGTGGTCATGCAATGGAACAAGCGCGACCTGGCCAAGAAGCTCTCCGTCGGTCTCCTGGAGAAGACGCTCAACCCCCAAGGCTTTCCATCCATAGAAGCCACAGCGATCACCGGAGAGGGCGTCAAGCAGACCCAAGAGCTCATCCTCGACCGGGTGTTGAAGGACTTGCGCAAGCGCTCCCGGTCCCGCCAAGCTCCTCGAACTCGCCAATGATGCGGGCTGAATCGCTCCCGATCGGCACTACGCGACGACATATAGCATGGACTGAATTTGGTGATATTGTCCTGTCATCGCCTGCCACCACCCTCCCCGTACTCTGAACGTGGTGGGGGGGGTTCACCATCCATAGCCGTGGGGGCAATATGGAACACGCTTTCGAGCCGGTGTGGCAGTGCCGCCTGTGCAGCTCGTCCGGACTTCTCCTGGACTCTCATCGGTACTGTCCAAACTGCGGTCACCAGCGTGACTACGAGAAGCCGGTGCTTCCGGACTGGGACCATCTGGTCGCCGTAGAAGACCACCGCTTCACCGGGTTCTATCAGGTGTGCTGTGGGAGGCGCTGGTCCAAGCTCGCCCGTCACTGTGGCCGGTGCGGCACACTCACCTCTTCTGCGACAGTCGAGGCCCAGCCCCCGCTGGAGTGTTTGCCGGACCCCAACCCCAGCTCGCGGCGCCATGCCCCGGGGCTCGGGCTCAGCCTGGTCCCCAAGCCCAGCCCCTCCGAGGAGGAGCTCGATGTGGGGGATATCGTCGACCAGGTCCGAGAGGGGGGGCGTTCATGGCACGTCTGATGAGAAAGGAGCGCATCCTGGCGCTGAAGATCGTCTACTATGGAGCCGGGCTGTCCGGAAAGACCACCAACCTGGAACAGCTCCACGCACAGTTCCCCGGAGAGGCGACCGGCGATCTGGTCAAGCTCGACACCGAGACCGAGCGCACCCTCTTCTTCGACTACTTCCCCGCGGACTTGGGCACGCTCTCAGGCTTTCAGCTCAAGGCCGACATGTTCACGGTGCCAGGGCAGAGCTTCTACCAGACCACCCGGCGGGTCGTGCTCGAAGGGGTAGATGGGGTCGTCTTCGTCGCCGATAGCCACCCCCGCCGCGAGGAGGCCAACCTCTCCTCGATGGAGAGCCTCGTCGACAATCTTCAGTCCTATGGACGCGATCTGAACGATGTGCCCGTGGTCATGCAGTGGAACAAGCGCGACCTTCCCAAGAAGCTGCCGGTCGGTCTGCTGGAGAAAACCCTCAACCCCACCGGCTTCCCGTCGATTGAAGCCGCGGCGATCACCGGCCAGGGAGTGAAGCAGACCCAGGAGTTGATCCTCGAGCACGTGCTCACCAACCTGCGCAAGCGCTCACGAACCCGGAGAGTAGGCTGAAATGCCCGAGCTATTCTCAGCCAACCTCGACAGAATCAGCTTGATCTCCCTGCTCCAGCTCGCCGAGTCCGAGAAGCTCACCGGTTCCTTCCGAGTCGAACCCGAAGGCAGCATCCTGGTCCACTCCGGATGGGTGGTAGGCGGGGTCCACGGAAGGCTCACCGGGCTGGATGCCGTGCTCACGTTGTTGATGGTGAGGTCTAGCCGCACCAGCTTCGAGCAGCACGAGGTCGAAGCGCTCTCCCCCCTCATCGAGACCATGCCGCTGGTGCTGGACGGAGCGCGCCTCAACGACGACTGGGGCAACCTGTCGAGCCGAGTGCTCAAGCCCCGCGCGAGCTGCCCGATCGCCGCTCAGCCCGACCGGGTCCAGCAGGTACTCGCCGCCCTGGACGGACACCGCATCGTCGAAGAGGCCCTCACCACATCCAATATCGACATCATCCTGGTCATCGACGACCTGCTCGATCTCTGGGAAGGGGGCCAGCTCGAAGAGGTCGCCGAGCCCCAGCCCAAGCGGGTCCTCCAGAAGACCGCGACCCGCACACCCGCCCCACAGCGGCGAACCCAGCACCGCGCCCCCGACCAGCCAGCAGACTTCTACGAGCTCCTCGATGCCTCTCGGGCGGCACTCCGCTCCAAGAACTACGCCGAGACTCAACGTCTGTTGCTGGCCGCAGCCGCCCTCCGTCCCGACGACCGCAACGTAAAACAGAACCTGCGTCGACTCGACCAGATCATCAAGTCCAACCTCTAATTCACTCGACAGGAGAGTAGATGTCCCGCTCCGAACAGATCGCCAAGCATGTCAAGAACCTCACCAACTCCACGCCGGATCTCGAGGGTGCAGCCCTCATCGACAACGATGGTCTGATGATCGCGGCGGCGCTCTCAGCAGAGGTCGACGAAGACTCGATGGCGGCGATGGGCGCAGCGCTTCTCGGGCTCGCCGAGCGGATCGTCGAAGAGCTCGACCGGGGCGAGTTCGACATGGTCATGCTTCGCGGCAAGGACGGGATCGTGGTCATGGTTCGCTGTGGTCCCAGCGGCGTGCTCGCAGCTCTCGCCTCGAAGCGCGCCAAGCTCGGCCTGGTCTTCCTCGATGTCCAGCGCACCGCCGCTGAGCTCGCCAAGCTGCTGGAGTAGAGATGCTGCTCGGCCCACTCGGTACCCGAATCGGCGAGATCCTGCTCTCCACGAACAAAGAAGCTGGATTCTTGATGAGTCTGGTCTGCGACGACTCCGGGCTGCTGCTCGCCGTCGCAGGAGAAGGGGCCGACGAGGATCAGCTCGCCGGACTCACCTCTCTATTCGACGATATCGCCACCCGCGCTCGCCGTGACATCGGCCTGCAACAGGTCGACGAGGTGACGATGTTCGATGCCGAGTGGGGCCGCTATGTCATCCGCCCGCTCCCCATCCACACCGGTGGACGGTTCTTTCTCGTGGTTCGAGTGCCCGCGCGATCGACCTGGAGACGCTACACCAACAAGTTGAAGCGCGAGATCACCAAGCTGTTCACCGACGCGAGCGAGCCATGATTCACGAAGAAGAATTCGACCCCGCCGATCTGTTCGGGACCGGCCTCGTCGACGAGATCGAGTCCGAGCAGGCCACCGCGCTGCAACATGTAGCCCAGCGCATCAGCGGCCAGTACGGCGAGCTCATCGCCACCTGGAGCGCCCGGGTGTTCGCCTCATCCTCTCCCGCCGAGACCGCCGGAATGGTCGGCACGGCCACCAACCTGCTTCGGCTGGCGGAGAGCTCCGAAGACACCCGCCAACAAGCCCTGCTCACCGAGCTGCTCGAGATCCTCCGGCTGCTCGAGGGCACACAGCCCTGCACACGACGGGGCGAGACCGCGCGGGTACGGCTCCGAGACTGGCTCCCCGCCTTCGCAAACACCCTCACCGGCGAGGACGCAGAGAGGCTGCTCTCCCTGGTCCAGTGGGATGACGACGCCACCCCGCTCCTCGAAGAGCTCCGGGGTATTCCCGGGGTCGGGCCACGACGCCTCACCCGGCTGTACAGCGCCGGGCTGGGAAATGTAGACGTGGTCGCCAGCGCAAGCCCCTCCGATATCGCAGCGGTCACGGGAATACCCCTCTCTATCGCCGAGCGGATCGTAGAGCGCTCCCGGGACTTCGCCCTCCACGAAAGGGAGCGCTGCATCCAGGACATCCACCGCCGAGCCATGCGACTCAAGAGCCTGCTCGCCACCATGGGCGCCAACCCCGACCCCGCGCTGGTCGAAGCCGCGCGAGCCGCCCTGTCCCATGTCGAGGGCGCCTTCCAGAACCTGATCCCACACCCGCCTTCCGAGGATAGCTGATGCCCGCTGACTACCAAGACTTCGTCGAGATGAAGCGCTTCCTGAACTTCGACGAGACCGACGTCGCCAATCTCAAGAGCCTCGCTCCCACCTTTGTCATACACGGCCCCGGGGTCACAGACCGGTTCTACGAGACCCTCGGTCGCTTCCCCGAGACCGCCAAGCTGATCGACGGACGCATCGATGCCCTCAAGGCCACCCACGCACAATGGATGTCCGAGCTCTTCGCAGGGGACTACGAAGAAGCCTACTTCGACAGGCGGGTGAAGATCGGCATGGTCCATGTGAGGATCGGTCTGCCACCGTACTTCGTAGAGGCGGTGATGAACTTCATCCGAACCGAGGGCCTCCTCGCGATCCACCAGGAGCACCCCAACAACGCCGATACGCTGTCCAGAAGCCTGCTGAAGATCCTCGATCTCGATCTTATCCTCATCAATATGGCCTACTCCGAAGAGCGCCTCGACCGAGTAGCCGCGTTCACGGGCATGAGCCGCAAGCTCATCGAGAACGTGATCACGCGGGCAAAGAAGAAGAAGTGAGGACTGTTCAGGCTCGGGTGGGGACCCGATAGCCATCCTTCATCAGGTCGATTCCGCACTCCAGGTCCGCAGTCCAGGCGATGAATCGGCCGACCATCTCTCCACGGAATAGCGAGCCATGCTGCGGCGCGATGACCTCGATATCGAGGTCGCGAACCATATTCGCCCATGCACGCAGGAACGCATTTCCGGGCATATAGCGACGGTGGAAGCCCTCCATATACTGCAGGTGAGCGTCGAAGTCGGTGACCTCGATATAGTCCTGCCCCACAGAGGCCCCCAGATCTCCGGAATAGAGGATCTTGGACGTTGGATCGTACACCTGGAAATTCCCACAGGAATGCAGGAAGTGTGCAGGAAGTACCCACAGTTCTGCCCCACCCAGTTCGAGGATCATGCCCTCGTCTCCCACCCCATGCAGCCGATCTGCGACCAGCCGGTCCAGCCCGAAGTGCGGAACGAAACGCTCCCAGAGGGTGCTGACCCACGCATCGGCGTCGGTCGTCATCAGCCAGCCGTTGACGGCGGCGACGATGTCGGGGTCCTGGTGGGACAGGAAGATATGCTCGAGCTTGGCGCTCCCGAGCTCCTTGAAGGTCGAACTCAGCACCTTGTTGTAGACCTTGTGGCCGCCCGGATCGAGGATGATCCCAGACTTTCCATGCACGATCACATGCTGATTGGCCTGGACCGCAGCGCCCTTACCGAAGTCTTCGAGCAATAGGTTCCGGTGGCCGCCTTCGTCGTATAGAACGGTCGTTGGCATATCGTCCTCCTAAATCAGGTCGGCGATGACAGCGGCAGCCCGCTTCACATCGAGGAAGACCAATCCGAGCTTGGCCCGCTTCTCCATCAGGATGAGCAGCACCCCGCCGTCGCCGGCCTTCACCATCAGCACATTGCCCTTGCTAGCCCGAATGAGCACCTGCTCGAGGTCGTCCAGGCCGAGCTCTGCAGCGGCTCGGGTGCCGAGGGAGAGCAGGATCGAGGCCATCCCGCCGATGCTGTCCTCGTCCGTCTCCGCCCCCAGCGCAGACGCGATCATCAGCCCATCATCGGAGACGATGGCCGCCCCAAAGATGTCGGGTGTCCCTGAGACCAGGGTGGAGACGGTGCTCTGAAGACGACTGGCACGACTTGCTGCTTGACTCATGGGTCCTCCTTCCGGCTCGGGGCCGGCAGTGGTGTGTGGCGAGCGAGGAGCGCAATGTCCTCGAGTTGTTGGGACGTGAGCTCCCGGGAATCATCGGGATCAGGAGGAAGAAAGCTACCGCGGACCACGGTCCCACCGGGCTCTTCGACCACCTCTCGAACCAGATAGGTGACCTCGGATGGCAAGCCACCCTCGTAGCTGAGCGAGAGCTGGAGTTTGTCCCCGGGCCCCACTCCGGTCTCGTGGATTCGGAGTGCCGCCCCGTTCACGGACACATCGATCAGCTCGACCAGACCTCGGTTCCAGCGGACCACCCAACCCTGAGCACTCTGCCGTGGGAAGCGCCGCCGGTCGCGCTGGCGAACCTCCCGGGGCAGGCCAAGCCACAAGCGCTTGGGCTCAGACCGGAGCACCGCGAAGAAGGCCCGGTAGCGCTGGCCCCCCTGAAAGAACCGGACCTCCACCGATTCTCCGGGGTCTACAGGCTCCTCCAGCTCGACCCGATAGCCATCACCGACCACAGCGAGGTGGCCGACCACCGCCCGCTCCCCAGCGACCACGCCCACGCGATCGGCGAGAGCCATCACCCGGCGAATCGACTCCGGGGTGGCGTGCACGGTGACCGGGGTTCGGGGTACTTCATTCGCCATCGTCCATCTCCTCGACCAGAGGCTGATCTCCCCAGAGCTCCGCGGCGGCCAGGGTGAGATAGTTCCGAACCGATCGAATCTCCTCGGACACGCGCTGCTCGTAGGACTGCACCACCTGGACCCACATCGGACCAAAGGCATCCATACACACCCGCGCCACCTCATCCGAAGAGGATGCCGAGGTCAGCGAGGTCGGCGCATCGGCGCCGTGGTACAGATCGAGGTCACCGATCAGGGTCTCTGCCGCCCGCCACGCGGCTTGGTGGGCCGGGTCCCTCCACAGCTGGGGCGTGCGCCCCGAGAGCGCATCCTTCACCTTCTGGGAGGTTCGAAACCGCACCACGAACCGGCCATCGAGCATGATCCGCCGACGGGTCCGCAGGTCGCGCACCGGACGAGCGGCCCGCCAGCGACTGCCGATGGTGCAGATCCCCCGTAGGGGTACCTCTTCTCCATCGGCGAGGGCGGAGAGGGTCACTCCAGAGAGCGCCTTGAGCACCCGGCGCACGTCGCGCTGGGAGACATCGGATTGCTCGGCCACGGCGGCCACGAGCTGTGCGTACTTCATTCGCTCTCCTCGAGCCCGGCGATGAGCTCCTCGAGTTCGGACATCGCTGAACGGGCGAGGTCCAGGATGGATGGGTCGACCTCGAGATCGATCCCTCGAAGCACCCGACTCAGGCGTCGGGCACGGTCTCGCAGCTCGGTGGCGCAGCGGGTGCGCTCGGACTTCGCGAAGCGACGTGCTGCTCCCACGACCTCTACCGAGAGGGCCTGGGAGAGCCCAGTGACCAAAGCGACCTCGACCGGGTCAGCGTTGGCAACCGTGGCCACGGAGTGCAGCCCAGCGCTGTACAGCCGTCCGAGGCGCTTGGGGCCGATCCCTCGGATAGTCCCGAGCTCGTCGAGCAGGGGCAGGGTACCGGATTCCCAAGAGACCACCGCGAGCAGGTGTTCCCGATCCGCTGGTTCGAGGGTGTCCGCGAAGCGCGGGATCCACCCGCGGAGCCGATTGAGAGCGAGCTGACGCCGGTGGGCGCTGGAAGCGTGGAGAACCCCGGAGGCTCCCTCGACCAGCTCATCGAGCAGGGCGACCTGCGTATGATTCCCTACACCCTCGGCCAGGCGACGAAGCTGGGCAACCGCGTCGAGGTTGACGGCCTCCAGGTGCTGACGAAACAGCAGCTGGACGGTGGAGACGAGGACCTCGGCATACTGGCCAGCGATGCGGCTGGCGACCTCTTGAACCGCAGCATCCGGCTCCAGCAGGGCGTCGAGATCGGAGTCGGCGCTGAACGACCCACCGCTGAGCAGACACGCCAGATCGGCCTCGCTGGCGTCGAGCACGAAGCCGAGGTCGCCCACCTCATCCTCGCCGGGCGGCTTCATGAGCCTCTCGAGAACAGCGGCGCCAGCAGTGCCGGGAGCTGTGCGCAGACGCGATTGGTGTACCGCCGCCAGGTACATCGGCTCGGCACCCGCACCACCAGAAAGAAGCGCCGAGACTCCACATAGACCGGCCGGATGACCAGGCGGCCCCGCTTGGCATCCCGCAGAGCCACCTCGTCGATGTCGCACAGATCGAGATCGCGATGGGCTCGATGGACCACATCGTCGAAGAGAGCGGTGAATCCGGCGATCTCCTCGTCCGCCAGGGTCTCTCCCGCCGATGCGACCAGCAGCCCGTCGTCGGTACAGACAAGAGAAGCCGGGTATCCACCCGCGAGGTTCATCTCTGCGAGCAGGGATTCGAGCGTGAGCTGTAAGCCGGGTGCGGTCATGGATTCACCGGGGGTTCGTGCCGCGCAGCGCGAGCAGGCGGCGGAGGTTCTGGGAGGCGATTCGGTCGTCAGGGGCTAGAGAAATCGCACGCCGGAAGGCGCTCTCCGCACCGTCGAGGTCTCCAGAACGGAGGAGCCTGCGCCCGGCAGAGAGACACTCGAAGGAGTCGAGACCCTCGAGCGGATCGGGCTCGCTGGACCTGCGCCGATACGCGAGCCAACGGTCCATCACATCGGGATCGGTGCGCACCAGCCGAATATGACGCTGGTCGAGCAGTGTGAGGAGCGGATCGATCACCCTCACCGGAGGGACCTGGGCGCCCAAGACCACATCCAGCACGCAGCGCTGGCCATCGAGCCCCTCGATGACCCCGGCAGGTAGAGCGCCCAGCTCACCGACGCCCTCCAGCACCATCCCCATCAGCCGATGCCACTCATCCGAGAGCCGGATTCCATCCATGATCAAGCCCATGGTCTGGCCCAGGCTCTGGCCCGGGACCTCGGCCGCTCCGGTCACCTGGAACTGCCCCTGACCGGGCACCACAAACAGCGTGCGCAGCGCATCGCGTCCCCGCAGCTCACCGGCCTCGGCCGCGACCACCTGACCCTTGGACAGACCGACCCTGCCCACCTCGCCGAGGGCCAACCACCCGGTGATCTCTTCGCTCTCGAGGAGCTGAAGCAGCGCAGCGAGGCTCAAGCTCTCCCAGGAACCAGCCAATAGCTCAGCCAATGGACACCTTCTTGGGGCTGGTCGATGTACGGATCTTGTCGAATACCTGACCCAGAAGCAGCATATGGGTCTCCCAGACGCCCTTGTCGCGAATCGCGATGGCCGGAGCGGACGGCGCCCCCTCGGGGTTGAGCACGCTGGCCATCATCGCCACCGACAGCGCGTTCCGGGCGTCCCGCTTGTTCCACTGGTAGACATGAGGCACGTCCTGGAGCGACACGCCCAGCTGGGCCAGGTTCTCTACCAGGTCTTCGCGGGCGACGATATTCGCCTGCTCCCGGGAGGGGGTGGAGTCGGCGATGAAGGCGATACCGTCTGCTCCCTCGAGTACGGCGCGCCGGGTGGCGTGATAGAAGCTCTGGCCCGGCACCGTGAAGAAGTCGACCTTGACGCGGTAGCCACCGATTCGCCCCAACACCATGGGAAAGTAGTCGAAGAAGAGCGTGCGCTCGGTGTCGGTGTCGAGCTGCAGCATCTCACCGCGCTGGCCCCCCGGAAAGCGCTCGTGAAGCTGAGCCAGGTTGGTGGTCTTGCCCCCCAATCCTGGACCGTAGTAGACGATCTTCACCGTCAACAGCCGCTTCGCGGCCTGAATGCGCATCCCCCGCCTCTCCTCTACACGAAGATGAGCATTGCAAGGACCGATCCAGAAGCGCCGACACACCCCGGGGCCGGGCTAGCTGATCGCGCTCCAAGCCCACAATTGCAGAAAAATTGGCTTTCTATGAATCATGCGAACTATCCCTCTCGATGCCACCAAACCGTCCGCTTTCTCACAAAGGGAAGCTCAAACGATCGTTCAGGTGGGGCAATTCACACGCATCGATGTGCCAGCACACACTACGGCAGGCGGTAGCTATCGCCCATCAGATCGACCCCGCACTCCAGCTCGGAGATCCAATCGATGAACCGCCCGACGAGCTCTCCGCGGAACAGGGCCCCGTGCTGAGGTGCAAGGATCTCGATGTCCAGCTCGCGCACCATATTCGCCCATAGCTTCAGGGCGCGATTTCCGGGCATATAGCGACGGTGAAAGCCTTCCATGTAGCGGAGGTGCGCGTCGAAGTCGGTGACCTCGGTGTAGTCCTGCCCGATAGAGGCCCCCAGATCGCCGGTGTACAAGATCTTGGAGGTGGGATCGTAGAGCTGGAAATTCCCGCAGGAATGTAGAAAATGAGCGGGAATGATCAGCAGCTCGGACCCATCGAGGTCCAGGCGCATTCCCGCGTCTGGAATGGGCAACAGCCTCTCGACCACCAGCCGGTCCACGCCGAAGTGGGGCACGAATCGGGTCCACAGCTCGCTCACCCAGGCGTCTGCGTCTGTTGTCATCAGCCAACCATTGACCGCAGCGACGATGTCGGGATCCTGGTGCGACAAGAAGATATGCTTGAGCTTGGCCCGCCCGAGCTCCTTGAGCGTGGCGCTCAGCACCTTGCTGTAGACCTTGTGCCCGCCCGGATCGAGGATGATCCCCACCTTTCCGTTCACGATGACGTGCTGATTGGCCTGGACCGCCGCGCCCTTGCCGAAGTCCTCCAGCAGCAGATTGCGGTGGCCGTCTTGGTCGAAGAGCACGGTCGTCGGCATCGAGTCTCCCTGATTTGCTTCACTATACGCGACCCCCGGAACCTCGCGCTCCGGGGGGCCGAGGATGGACTACTTCTTGGCGCGGGTGATCACATTCTCGATGAGCTTGCGGCTCATCCCCGTGAACGAGGAGACCCGATCGAGGCGCTCTTCGGAGTAGGCCATATTGATCAGGATCAGGTCGAGATCGAGGATCTTGAGCAAGCTGGTTCCCAGCTCATCCCCCTCCTCCGGCATCTCCTCGTGGATGGCGAGCAGGCCCTCGGTGCGGATGAAGTTCATCACCGCCTCGACGAAGTACGGGGGCAGTCCGATCCGCACATGGACCATGCCGATCTTCACCCGTCGGTCGAAGTAGGCCTCCTCGTACTCCCCAGAGAACAGCTCCGACATCCACTGGGCATGGGTCTTCTGGAGCGCATCGACCCGACCGTCGATGAGCTTCGCCGTCGCCGGAAAGCGCTCGAGGGTCTGGTAAAAGCGGGTGGTGATATCTCTCCCGTGCTTGGCGAACACCGGAGCGAGGCGCTTGAGGTTCTCGACATCTTCGTTCCCGAAGTTGAGGAAGCTCTTCATCTCGACAAAGTCTTGGTATGCAGCGGCCATTGGCCCTCCTGGAGTATGGGTTGGGATCAGGCCAGCAGCTTGGAGAGCTCGGTGGCGGTGCGCTGGACATCGAGGAAGACCAGCCCGAGCTTGGCGCGCTTGGAGGCGAGGGCGGCGAGCACCCCACTGGGCCCACAGCGAACCATGACCACGATTCCGTCCTTGCCTCGCAGCATGACCATGTCGAAGTCGCCCCGGTCGAGCTCCTCGACGATTCTCTCCGCGAGACCGAGCAGCGCTGCGCCCATCGCCGCCATCGAGTCTTCGTCGACCTCTGCGGACAGCGCCGCTGCGATCATCAGACCATCGTTGTCGATGAGGGCCGCTCCTTCCAGGTCTGGAGTGGAGTTGGTGAGGTTCTTGACGTGCTTGGCGATCTGTTCGGAACGGGACATGGGCACTCCGTGCTCAGGGGTTGTTGTTTGAAGAGGTGGAATCAGAAGTTGGAGTCGCCGAGCTCGGGCACGCTCGACAGGAAGCCCTGCAGGTCCTCGACGACAACGTCTTCGTCCTCGGGATCGGCGGGCAAGAAGGTGCCGCGAAGCACCCAGCTGTCGCCCTCACTCTGGCTGCTGTGAATCAGGAAGGTGACCGGCGAGGCCATGCTCCCGCCGCGGGCGATCTCGAGCTGAAGCCGTCTGCCGGCCTGAGCGCAGTCGGAGCGCACCCGCAGCGCCGCCCCGTTGGCGGACACATCGATGAGCTCGATGGGCCCGCAGGCACCGCTGATCTGCCAGTCTTCGCCGGAGAGCCGCGGGAAGCGACGCCGATCCTGCTGCCGCACCTGAATCGGTCGCTGAAGCAGGAGCCTGCGTGGGGTTTGCTCGATCACGCCGCAGAACGCGCGATATCGGTACCCGCCATCGAAGAACCGGACCTCGACGGAGTCGACCAGGGGGAGCGGGTCTACCAAGACGAGCACATAGACCTCGTCGTCGCGGACGATCTGGCCCGGAATGACGAGAGCACCGATATGAACCGTGACCTCATCGGCATGGCACATGACCTTGCGGATGGCGGCCGGGGTGGTGTGGAGGACCGCGGGGATCTTGGACCCCAGGAGCTCAGTCATCGAGACCTACCGCTTCGACCAGGGGCTGGTCCCCCCACAGCTCCATCGCTGCCAGGGTGAGGTAGCTGCGCTGTGATCGGATCTCGGCCGGAACGCGCTGCTCATAGGACTCGACCACTTGATTCCAGACCGGACCGAAGGCCTTGCTGCACACCCGGTCGATCTCCTCTGGGGAAGAGGCTGAGGTGAGCGAGGTGGGCACATCGGCCGCGTGGTACAGATCGACATCGCCGATCAGGGTCTCGGCAGAGCGCCAGGCTGCCTGGTGAGCAGGGTCCTTCCACAGCTGCGGTGTGCGCCCCGCCAGGGCCTCCTTGACGCGCTTGGAGGTTCGGTACCGCACGATGAAGCGCCCATCGAGCATGATGCGCCGTCGGGTTCGGAGATCTCTCATCGGGCGCGGCCCCCGCCACCGACTGCCGATGGTGCACAGCCCTCGGAGTGGGACCTCCTTTCCCTCGGAGAGAGCTTCTACCGTGACATCGGCCAGGGACCGAAGCAGCTTTCGGACCTGCTGCTGTGACACTCCCGACCTCTCGGAGAGCGCTGCGACCAGTTCTACGTACTTCATGATTCCTCCTCGAGCCCCGCAACGAGCTCCTGCAGCTCGGTCAGCGCGGAGCGGGCCATCGCGAGGATGGCCGGATCAATGGCAATATCGACACCTACCAACACCCGCTTCAGCCGCCGGGCCCGATCGCGGACCTCGGTGGCACAGCGCTGCCTCTCGGTGTCTGCGAACTGCTGTGCAGCGCGGACCACCTCTGTGGCGAGCGCCTCGGAGAGGCCGGTGACCTCCGCGACCTCGGAGGGCTGGGCACTGGCCACCACTCCGACCGAATAGAGCCCAGCGCTGTAGAGTCTTGCCAGACGCTTGGGCCCGATTCCATGGATATTCCTGAGCTCGTCGAGCAGCGGAAGGCTGCCCGCCTCCCAGGACACCACCGCCAACAAGCGCTCACCATCTGTTGGATCGAGGGTCCCCGCGAAGTCCGGGATCCAGCTCCGGAGCCGGTTGAGAGCCAGCTGCCGAGAGTGCCGCGTGGGCGCGCTGAACACCTGCCCCGACGCCTCTATCAGCTCGTCGAGCATACGAACCTGGTCGAGATTCCCGACCCCCTCGGCGAGCCGGCGGAGCTGAGACACGGTGTCGGTTGCCAGACCTTCCGCCCGCCGCTGGCGAAACAGCTGCTCGATATAGGCCGCCAAGACCTCGGCATACTGACCCGCGATCCGACTCGCGACCTCCTGAACCGCGGTGCCCGGGACCAGGAGCGCACCGAGATCCGTGTCTTCGGTGAAGGCATCGCCGCCGAGCAAGGCGGCCAGGTCGGCGTCTGTCGCGTCGAGCACGAAGTCCAATGCACCCGGCCTCATGCGGCCCCCACAAATAGCGGCGTGAGCAGCGCCGGGAGCTGGGCACAGAGCCGATTGGTGTGCCGGCGCCAAGAGCTGCGCGCCGGCACCCGCACGACGAGAAAGAACCGCCGAGAGGCCGCGTACACCGGACGAATCACCAGGCGACCGCGCTTGCCATCACGGAGCGCGACCTCGTCGATGTCCTCGAAGTCCAGGTCGCGCTGGGCGCGATGCACCACGTCATCGAACAAAGCAGTGAAGCCCGCCACCTCTTCGTCTTCAAGCGCTTTCCCAGCGGCGGCGATGAGCAACCCATCATCTGTACAGACCAGAGATGCAGGGTAGGTGCCCTCTCGGTTCATCGCGGCCAACAGACCATCGAGGGTGTTGTCGGAGCCAGTAGGGTTCATCGGGTTCACCGGGAGTCTGTCGCGCGCATGGACACCACGCGGCGGAGGTTCTGAGAAGCGATTCGGTCCTCGGGGGCCAGGGACACCGCCCGCCTGAACGCGGACTCCGCCCCGCTCAGATCGCCCTCTCGGAGCCGCCTGCGCCCCGCGCTGAGGCACTCGAAGGCATCGAGTCCATCGAGAGGATCGGGCTCGGAAGCCCGACGAAGATGCTCTGCCCAGCGCACCGGAGCCTCGGGTTGCTGCCCAACCTGTCGGAGTATGCGGCCCTCGAGCAGGCCCAGCATCGTGTCGATCAGCAGAGCGGGCTGGATCTCGGCCAGCAGGACCGCATCGAGCACACAGCGCTCCCCGTCGAGCTTCGACGCAATGGGGCCCAAGAGATCGGGCACATCGCCGTCGACCACCAAGACCATCGGCATCAGCCGGGTCCACTCGTCACACAGCCGCAGCCCATCCATGATCAGTCCCATGGTCTGCCCAAGCGGAGAGCCCTCCACCGAGGCCGCTGCCGCCACCTCGAAGCGCCCCAACCCCGGCATCAGAAAGAGTGAGCGCAGGGCCTCGCTCCCGGAGAGAGAGTGATCCTCGAGCTCGACCGACACCACGGCCCCCTCGGAGATCCCGACCCGGGCAACCCGCTCGAACACCAACCAACCCGTGATCTCTTCGCTCTCGAGGAGCTGAAGAAGCGACGCGAGACTGATATGCTCTCCCGATCCCACCAGGAGCTCAGCCAACACGAGCCTCTGCGGGCTTGGTGCTGACCCCCGTGGACTCTCGTAGCTTGTCGAATACCTTGCCCAGCAGCAGCCGATGGGTCTCCCAGACCCCGCGATTGCGGATGGCGATGGCCGGGGCGGACGGCGCACCCTCTGGGTTGAGGATGGCCGCCATCACCCCGACCGGCAACGCATTCCGGGCATCGCGCTTGTTCCACTGGTAGACGTGCGGGATGTCGTCGAGGTTCTTCCCCAAGGCCGCCAGGTTGGCGACCAGATCCTCACGAGACACCACATTCGCCTCCTCCCGGGAGGGCGACGAGTCCGCGATGAACGCGATCCCGTCCGCCCCTTCGAGCACTGCACGCCGGGTGGCGTGGTAGAAGCTCTGCCCAGGAACGGTGAAGAAGTCGACCTTGACCCGATACCCCCCGATACGCCCCAGCACCATCGGAAAGTAGTCGAAGAACAGGGTTCTCTCGGTATCTGTGTCGAGCTGGAGCATCTCTCCCCGCTGAGTGCTCGGAAACCGCTCGTGCAGACACGCGAGGTTGGTGGTCTTCCCACCGAGCCCTGGTCCGTAGTACACCATTTTCACCGTCAGCAGCCGTTTTGCCGCTTGAATGCGCATGATTCCCCCCCGGGAAACTGTGGGCATCAATATGCGGCACCGCATCATTCGGCGCAAGTAGTTTTTACTAGGTTTTTCAAAAACTACTGAATTCAGGCCATTCTCGCATCTACCGAATCTAGATCTCGACGCGCGAGAAAGCGAAGCGCGGCGCGCTCCCTACCTACGCGCGTAGACCTCGGTGCGTCCCTGGGCGTCGAAGGACTCGACATTGTAGGGATCTTTGCGGTTGCCCTGCTCCATACCCGGTGACCCAGCTGGCATACCGGCGACCGCTATGCCTCGGATCTCAGGCCCTTCATCCAGCATCTTGCGGATCACGTCGGCGGGCACATGCCCTTCGACCGCGTACCCGCCGATCTCTGCGGTATGGCAGGAGGACAGCCTGTCTGGAACCCCAGCCTTCTTCTCGATCTGCACGAGCTCGGACTTGGGGACGTCGATGCGATTCACCGTGAAACCGTTGTCTTCGAGGTGCTTGGCCCAAGCACCACAGCAGCCTCAAGTGGGGGTCTTGTACAGATTGACGACCTTGCCGCCTTGGACCGCCGCAGTGGTCGTAGACGCGGTCGGCGCCCCACTCCCTCCCTGCCCGTTGAAGTAGAACAATCCTCCGACGAGCAAGCCACCCGCCGCGAGGATCCATAGGGTGCTGCTGCTTCCCTCGGTCGCTGCCATCTGATTGACCTCCAGATTCCGACGGGCGTTGAGCTCGGCGGAGTCTCGTCCTAACCGGGCGCGGGCTCCGACCGACATACACAGCGTGCCAGCTTGTGTAGGATTTTGTGATCATCTCCGAGCAGACAGAGCGCATCGCAGTTCTTCAGCAGCTCGGAGAACACGATGTAGGAGAGCTGGGTCTCTGTACCGAAAGACGGGCGGAGCAGCTGGGCCTCTACCTCCTTGGCCCGCTTGTCCGGTACTACGAGGTACAGGTCTGTGAGGTGGCCCTGGGGTGCGGATAGGGCGAGATCCTTGAGACGGAGGATGCCCGAGTAGATCGACGTCGACTTCTCGACCTCGAAGGCCGCGACCACATGGTTGCCGCCCTTCTCGAGCCACAACACATCGATGAGCCCGATGGTGCTCGCCGCCGCGTCGCCCACATCCAAGGGGGGCAGGCAGCGCAGGGATAGCGTACCGAGGCGCTCCCCCTCCCAAGCCCGGGCGTGGTCGTTCCGCGCCGCCCACACGTCGTAGCCGAGGGCCCTGCCGATCCTGAGCAACACATGCTGCATATGGGTGTGCTCGCTGGTCGCCTCGAGATCGGCTGTGACCTGCTTGTGCCGCTTCCGGATCGTCGCTTCCTGCCGCTTGCGCGCCTTCTCATCGACGAGGGCAGCGTTCTCCTCGATGACCAGCTTGCCAGCCCCCACGTCGAAGAGCAGGCCCGCCAGGGCCCCAAGATCCGTCGATAGATCACTCGCTAGCGACTGATTTGCGACCAACATCGTGGTGCGCATATCGTGCCAGGACTTCCACTTGCCGAGCTTGTACTTCTCGTCGAAGAGCAGATTGAAGCCCCTCAACATCGCCGTGTTGAACGGAGGCGCCAGCTGAGGGTGCAGAAAATACAGGATATTCGCGACCGCTGGACCCAGGCCCTTGATCTTCCGCTGTTCCAGCTCTCCTACCGCCCGAAGCAGGTGCCGCTCGTCCATGGACTTGCGCAGGCAAGATTCCAGGAACTGCCCAAATGCCCGTTTATTTGTATCATTTTCGTATATATCTGGAATTCGGAGCTTGGGCTTCCAGTAGAAGGCGTGGGCCGCCCCCTCGAATACCTGCTTCTGCTCCGCGATGACGTGGAGCACGAACTCCAGGGAGGAGCCCTTGAAGTCGTTGGGGAAGCGCCCCTCTCGGATGTCCAAGGCAACCTCCTCGACCCCTCGTCGGATGGAGCGAAATGCCTTGAGCCGCGCGTCATTGTCGACGAACCAGGTGTTGTACACGCTCTCGGGGTCGGTCTTGTACCGCCCTACCAACGCGCGAATCCGCGCCTCGTCGAACATCGGAACCTCCAGGGTCCCGCATCGTACACCAGGCGAGGCCTACTCCTCGAAGAGCTCCACCCCCTCGTCTTCGCTCCAGGCATCCGGCTTCAGCCACCGACGGTAGCGCCGATCGCCTTCGAGCTCCGTCTTCAGGAATGCCGTGACCGCGCGCTTGGTCTGGGACTGTACCTCCTCCAGATCGGCGAAGTCGGAGTCGGGGTCGCACTCCGGGAAGAGAGAGGGGAAGAGCAGACAGATATCCGAGAAGCTGTAGTGACCCGCCCCCTCGAACTCGAGCAGCTTCCTGGGCGGCGCGAGCGCATCGAAGACAGGGCGGATCTCCGTGTCGTAGGGGGTGATCTCGTCGCGAAGCCCCCCGAGGATGAGCGGCGTACTCACCTGAGAGAGCCCCTGTCCGTCGGGCCCGAAAGCGTACCAGGCGACCGGGGACATCGCGACCGTGGCCACGACTCGATCGTCAGCAGCCCCATGCTCCGCGATGCCCGCGACCAGCTCCGGTGAGAAGGCCGGGCAGGCCGTGAGCTCCTGACCCGACTCACAGGCATCGAGAGCCGACTGCAGATCGAGGGCCCCGCCCCCGACGACGAGGGCCGTGTACGCCCCGAGGGAGTGGCCCATCATCGCCCACTCCCCATCGCGGACCATCCCCTGCAGCAGCCCGGGTTGATCGGCGTCGGCGATGATGGCGTCGATGGCGTAGCGGATATCGTCCGGGCGCTCGAGCAACATCTGAGTGGTGAAGGACTCGTTGATATCGAGCAGGGTGTTGTATTTGTGGTCCGGAGCGACGACCACGAACCCATGAGAGGCCAGGTGCTCCATGAGGAATGCAGATTGGAACCGGATCGCCACATTGCCGTGGGAGAAGCCGACCAGCGGCCAGCTCTCCCCGTCGGAGGGAAGAACAGGAGGCGCCTCGCGGACGGCATCCAGGGTGAGCGTGGTCGGCGCGTACGGCCCCGGCTCCCCCGAGTCGGGGATCGCGGGGTACCACACCTCTATGGTGAGCGTCTTTCCGCGCGGGTCGACCACGCTGCGCGTCGTGGCGCCGATGCCGTAGGGGCCCCATTCCCCCGGCGAAGCCGGTGGGCCGCACGCCAGCACGAGCAGTATAGCGATGGGCATCGGAGCACCTCGGGTGGACGAATATCGCTGTAGGGTAGTTGCGCCACGCCGATGAGAATACCCACGAAATAGGATAGAGAACCGCTTGATCACCCAGTTCCGGTACCGGATCGCTCTGCTGGCGGCACTCTTCGGGGTCCTCGTGGCGATGTTCTGGATGATCGACCGCGCCATGCTGGACGCGCGCGCGGAGCTATCTCTACACGCCGCGGACACCGCTGGCCTATTCGCTACCTCCCAGATCGCTCTGCTCGGACCACTCAGGACCGACGGCAGCACGATATACGCAGGGTCCATCGACCTCTCCACACGGCAGGACCTACCCGATATGGTCGAGCGGGAGACCGGGTTCGGCTGCACGATCTTCCTCGGCAATACCCGCATCGCGACCACCGCCACCGAGGCCGGATCGACCGAACGGGCTCTGGGCACCCAAGCCAATCAGCTCGTCACTCAGCTCGTGTTCCGCGACGGAGAGGTCTTCAGCGGCGTCACCGAGACCATCGGCAAGGACTGGGTCATCGTGTACCGGCCCCTGTACGGCGCAGATGGCAAGCGAATCGGCATGGTCGCCAGCTTCCGAGAGTGGGCCTCCTTCGTCGAGGACCTCAGGACCTTCCGGGGTCTGCTGGCTGCGGTGCTGGGCTTCCTCTTCCTGTCTATCGCCCTGCTCGTCTTCCGGATCGGACGCACGATCGAGGCCCTCGAAGATCAGCACACTCAGAATCAGCAGCAGAACGCTCGGCTGATCGAGGTCTCCGAGCTCCTTCATCACCGCGCCGAGGAGCTCGATCATGCCCGCGAGGACGCCGTCGAGGCCCGCGACGAGGCCGAGCGCGCCAGCCAGGCCAAGTCCGTCTTCCTCGCCAATATGAGCCACGAGCTCCGCACGCCTCTCAACGCCATCATCGGCTACTCCGAGCTCCTCCTCGATGACCTACCAGACTCCGAAGCCCAAGACGACCTCGGACGCATCGGCACCGCATCGCGCCACCTCCTCCGTGTGATCAGCGATATCCTCGACATCTCGAAGATCGAGGCCGGCAAGCTCGAGCTCGAGCTCCGCTCCTTCCCCCTCCCAAGCCTGCTCGAGACCCTCGCAACCCAGGTCCGCCCGCTCACCACGGCGCGCGGCACAACCCTCCATCTCCAGATCGACCCAGAGATCGACCGGATGTGTGGAGATGAGACAAAGGTCACTCAGATCCTGCTCAATCTCCTCAGCAATGCGGCAAAATTCACCGAGGACGGAGAGGTGATCCTAAGCGCCCACCGGGACGAGGAGGATGTGGTCTTCCGCGTCCACGACACCGGCATCGGGATGACCCCCGAAGAGCTCGACCGCGTCTTCGAGCCGTTCACCCAGGGAGACGCCTCCACCACCCGCCGCTACGGCGGAACCGGGCTGGGGCTCACCATCACCCGGCGCCTCGCGGAGTTCATGGGGGGCACGATCGACGTCCGCAGCACCCTTGGCGAGGGCACGGTGTTCGAACTCAGGCTCCCTCAGGTCTCCAAGAAGGGTCGCTGCCCATCCCAGCCGAGCACACCTCCATACCATTGAGCCACCGCGTCCATCACCACCCGGACCCGAGTCGGGAGGAGGGTGCGGCGAGGGACCAGCATTCGCAGCGCGGCCGTGGTGCCCACACTCTCCGGCAAGACCCGGACCAGCTGACCGGAACGGAGCTGAGTCTCGCAGTTGAGGTCGGAGAGCAGCGCGACCCCCAGCCCCATGAGGGCCGCCTCGCGCAACAAACCCGCGTCATTCGCAACAAAGGAGCCGCTCACGCGAAACCTCCCACCGTCGAGGAGCGGCCACCAGACCCGGGGCCGAGAGGAGCCGCTATGGCCCCGAAGCAGCGCGTGGTCCTGCAGATCCGAGACCTCTCGCGGGCAGCCCTGGGACTCGAGATAGGCCGGCGAGGCCACCAACCCCACCCGACCCGCAGCGAGGGTCCGAGACACCAGCTCCGGATCTCTGGGCTCACCCGCCCAGATGGCGAGATCATAGGGCTCCGAGCGCAGGTCCACGAGGCGCACATTCGCGACCACCTCGACAGACAGAGCGGGGTGTTGCTCCCGCAGAGTTCGAAGCACCGGCGCCATGGACACCGCCACCAGCGGCAAGATCGAGATCCGAACCGAGCCCGTGACCCGATCGGCGGCGTCACGCGCCTGGGCCTCGAGATCGGCCCACTCGTGCAGCAAGGGCCGCACGCGATCATAGAGCTGCTGACCGGCCGATGTGAGGGTGATTCGACGGGTGGTTCGCAGGATCAAGGCTACGCCCAGGTCGGCCTCCAGACGAGCCAGGTGGCGACTGACGGTTGGCCGTGGAAGGCCCAGGGAGGTCGCGCCGGCGGTGATCGACCCGGCTTCGATCACCGCGACGAAGGACTCGTAGTAGACGCTGGAGGAAAGCACTCGGATTCGTAACATATATCGAACGAATGATGCTCGATCTCTGGCCTATTCGAATCCAATCCAAGCATATATCTACAGTGCATCCCGGAGGTCCCCATGCACCGAGCCCTATTCGCCCTCGCCCTGCTCTCGGCCTGCTCGCCCGAGCTGGAAGAACCCCCGCTCGACACGAGCGCTGTGGGCCGCAGCTGCGAAGACAGCACCTGTGTACAACCAGGCGACAACCTGTTCGAGTCCAACGAAGGAGCCCGCAGAATACTCGCCTTCCTACCCGACGACACAGCCGGGGCCCCCATCCTCTTCGCCTGGCACTACCTCGGTGGGTCCCCGGAGGAGCTGGTCGACTGGATGCCCGTGGACGCCGCCGTAGAGGACGGGTTCATCGTGGTCGTTCCGGAGTCACGGGCCCTGCTGGGCTCCGAGTGGGATGTCACCAGCTCGCCCCGAGACAACGAGGATATCGCTCTCTTCGATGCCCTCCTCGACAGCCTGATCGAGGTCCAGGCGGCGGATCGGGACCGGGTCTATTCCACGGGATTCAGCGCGGGCGGCCTGTTCACGAGCTACCTCACGATGCACCGGGCCCCCCGCCTCGCAGCCACCGCACCCTTCTCCGGCGGAGCCCCGCTCGGGACCTACTCCAGTCCAGGGAGCGATCTGCCGGTGATGGTCAGCTGGGGGGGCACCGCCGATACCTACGGTGGATTCGACTTCAACGACGCCAACGAGCGCTTCATCGACCAGCTCGTGGAGGACGGCAACCCCGTGCTCGCCTGTGATCACGGCCTCGGACACTGGCTCCCAGAGGATGCCGCCTCCCGGACCCGGAGCTTCTTTCTCGAGCACTCCCAGACCGGCCGCGTCGCCGACTTCCAAGGCTGTGAACTCCAATGAGAATCGCACTGCTGGCCCTCTGTGCTTGCGTCCCCGAGGAGCCCGAGGCCCCCGATCTCCCGCCCCTCCAGAGCCGCTACACGCTCTCCGATGAAGCCGGCTTCCCCGAGGGCTTCGCCTACCACGCCGGCTCCCGAAGCTTCCTGGCCGGGAGCCTGGAGAGCGGTCGGATCACCCAGATCGACGCCGACGGAACCGAGTCCGTGCTCTACACCCCGCCCGAGCCCGGCTGGAGCACCCTCGGCGCCAAGATCCATCCCCAGTCCGGGGAGCTGCTGATCTGCGCTGTACGCGATCCAAGTGGGCCCGATGCGCTCTCCGAGCTGTGGGTGATCGATGTTCAGACCGGGCAGCAGAACGCGATCGCCCTCCAGGGCTCCCCCAGCAACTGCAACGATGTCGTGGCGGACGGGGACAGCGTCTACCTCACCGACCGCGAGGCGAGCCGCATCCACAGAGTCGATCTCGCCTCGGAGACCTCCGAGGTGTGGCTCGATCACCCCGAGCTGAGCCCGCAGATCATCGGCAACAACGGAATCGTGCTCACGGACTCCGGCGAGCTCATCGTGGGGCAGTACGCCCCCGCCAGGTTGCTGCGCATCCCCCTCGCCTCCCCCAACGACATCTCCGAGATCGCGCTCTCCGGCGAGCCGATCGGTACGCTGCCCGATGGCGCCGACGGCATCATCCTCCAAGGAGAGGACCTGCTCATCGCCGCGAATCGACGGGTCCTCCGCGTGGTGAGCGACGATGGCTGGTCCACGGGGGAGGTCTCCGCCTCCCTGCCACCTGTGGGCATCGTCGCGCTCACCCTCGCCGAGGACCGCCTGTACGGGCTCAAGGGCGAGGTCGTGTCCTTCGTCCTGGGGACCCCGACCGACCTGCCCTTCGAGATCCTCGAGCTCGAGGCTCCTTAGGCCCGATCAGCTCTGACCCTTCGGACCGGAGTCGCGGAACACAGCAGACCACCCCGACAACGCGCCCGCATACCGGTTGGCCAGTCGCTGAATGCTGCGGCCGTTCTTGCGACGATCGCCGTTGACCACTCGACGGGCATTGTAGAAGTCCGTCTTGCGGTTGTTCACGTACTGGTCCAGGCGTGCCCCCGTGAACAGCCCATTGGTCATGCCCTCTACGAGGACCCGAGCCGCGAGCTCCTTGTTGCGGTTGACATGATCGGGGTTCTTGATCAGGTCGATGGGCTTGTCGCGCCCCCACACCACCCCGTCGAGCTCGTACACAAAGCCCTCTCTGACGAGATCCTTGTTCATCTTCTGGTAGTTGTCCCGGCCGGTGAGCTGGACATAGCCACGACCTCGGAAGTCCGAGGCATCGCTGGTGCCGCGCCTATTGCCCAGCTTTCCACCGTAGGCATCGTCCCAGTAGTCCTTCTCGAGCGACTCTGGTGAGTTGCCGCGGCTGCGGCCCCCGCTGACGTGATTGAGTGCGGACCACTTCCCATTCCTGCCCTGTCGGAAGGTGTTCGTGTCCTCTACGAGGGTCTCGCTCCGCTTGAAGGTCGGCTTGCCGAAGTCGCTCTCGTGGTCGGCTGTGGCCAGGATATAGGCCACCTGGTTCGCGCTCTTCACTCCAGAAGCCGCGCTCTGTCGCAGAATTCCCGGGATCGCCCCTCGGGAGAACCCATGCTTCGGTGCCACCTTGAGCACCGCTGCGATCACGGCCTCCAGGGCCGGGCTGTTCTGGATCTGCTCGGGATCGGTCTTGCCCTGCTTGAGGTCGGTGACCTCTGCGACCTCCTGGCTGACCTCTGCTTCGGGGTCGCGCTCGGGAGCCCCGGGCTCCTTTGACGGGGCCTCCTTGTTGGGAGCTTCCACCACCGCTCCCGCCCCAGGAATCACCAGCTTCTGGCCGATGGAGATCCGATTCGCGTTGCGAATACCGTTGGCCTTGATCAGCTCCGCGGTGGTGAGGTCGTAGCGAGCCGCGATGCGGTCGAGGGCGTCGCCACGCCGCACCTTGTAGGTCAGGTCTGCGTGCTTCTGCCCTTCCTCGGAGCCCTTGGCATTCTCGACCCCCTCGAGCTGATCCCGTCCCGCACCTACGCTGGGCAGCCGGAGCGGCTGGCCGATCCGAAGGAAGTTCTTCGCAGAGATTCCGTTCGCCTCGGCGAGCTTGTCTACCGTGGTGCCCAGGCGCTTGGCGATCCGGGTGAGGTTGTCGCCCCGCCGCACGAAGTACACCTCCTCTCCGGGATCCTCGTCTGCAACCTCCAGGCGCACGGGCGGGGTCCGAATCGTCTGGCCGATGCTGAGCTCGTTTGGATCGAGCTCCGCGTTCACGTTCAACAGATCGGCGACGGTGACCCCATAGCGCTCAGCGATGAGGGTGAGGTTTTCGCCCGGGCGGATCGTGATGGTGTCGACCTCTGGTTCTACCGAGACCTTATCGTATTCGCTGTCGACCGAATCGAGCAGGGGCGTCTGGCTGCTCGGTGCCGTGGGCTCGTACCCGAGCGGGTTGGCCTCCCGCACCGGCGCTACCTTCTGCGGCGCCTGCTGGGTCGGACTGGATGAGGAGGATTCGGTGGTGGTGTCCACCGGCGATCGACGGCTGCGAAAAGACATAAAAAAACTCTAAGGCAAAGGCTGAGTGAATTGTAACAGAGAGGGTCTCCGCATCGGGATGACACCTGCGCTACAGGCCCGAAATGACCGGGCATGTCCTGGGGAATCTCATCTGCGGGTCCACCTGGATCGGTTCAGGCGGCTCGGCGCGCATAGTATTCAGCAGCCGATCGCTCCCTTCTGGGTGGCACTCGAACTTGTAAGTAACTAGTTACTTATATGGTGAAGCGATCTCGAAAAACCACCGATATACGTCGCCGGGAGATCGCCGGCGCAGCGCTCCAACTCGTCGGCGAGCACGGCCCCAGAGCCCTCACCACCGCCCGCATCGCCGAGCGGGTCGGTGTCACATCGGGGGCGCTCTTTCGGCACTTCCCCACGGTCGAGGCCATGCTCGACGAGGCCGTCGATCAGGGGATCGAGGCCCTCGAGTCCACCTTCCCCGATCCAGCGCTCCCGCCGAGCCAGAGGCTCCGCACCATCGCATCCGCACGGGTGAACCTTCTCTCCCGGCGTCCGGGAATCGCCTGGCTCCTGCTCTCAGACCAGGTCCACCTGCTCGTCTCCGAAGCATCCGTGGGGCGGCTCCGCGCGCTGGTGCAGCGCTCGCGCAGCTTCCTCCTCGAGGCCCTCCGCCAGGGCATCGCAGACGGCTCCATCCGAGATGACCAGCCCCCAGAGGCCTTGCTGGTGGTGTTCACGGGCACCGTCCATGCGCTCATCGGCAGCCGGGGCGTCCACCGCGACCCCGATCGCCCCAACCCCACACTCGACACGCTGTTCGCGCTCCTCGCTCCCCCCCTTTCCCAGAGGTAAACCATGCAGATTCGTCCCGAAAGCACCGTTGGTTCCGTCGCCACTGCACACCCCCTCGCCACCCGTGTGTTCTCACGCCACGGCATCGACTTCTGCTGTGGCGGCGGTCGCTCTCTTGCAGATGCCTGTGCCAAGGGCGGCGCCAACCTCGACGCCGTGCTCTCCGAACTCGACCGCGAGCTCTCCCAGGAGGAGGCCGATATCCGCTGGGATCTCCAGCCTCTCACCGCGCTGATCTCCCACCTCCTCGAGGACTTCCACAAGCCCCTGCGCGAGGAGCTCCCGCGCCTCCTCGCGATGGCCCACAAGGTCGTCCGGGTGCACGGCGACAAAGATCCGGAGACCCTGGGCGGCGTGCTCGACACCCTCATCGCCCTCGAAGCCGAGCTCATGCCCCATATGGAGAAGGAGGAGCTCATCCTGTTCCCGATGATCGCGTCGGGTCAGGGAGAGATGGCCGGAGGCCCCGTCTCGGTCATGGAATCCGAGCATGATGTCGCGGGAGACCTGCTCCGCAAGATGAGCGCGCTCACCCAGGGCTACACCGTGCCCGAGGCCGCATGCAACACCTGGCGCGCCCTCTGGGTGGGGCTCGAGGCCTTCGAAAACGACCTGCACCAGCACATCCATCTCGAGAACAACATCCTCTTCCCGAGGGCTCTCCAGGGCTGAACCCGGGCAACCCGCCCCACACACCCATCGCCGCCGTGGTACCACCGGGTATGCCTCTGTATCGGTTGGTCCGGGCTGTGCTCCGCGCGGCGATGAACGTCTTCTTCCGCGAGGTCCACCTCGTGGGCCTGGAGAACATCCCCGCCGAGGGCGAAAGACCGGTGATCTTCGCGGGGAATCACCCCAACTCCCTGATCGACCCGATCCTCGTGGTCGTCACCAGCGGGCGGATCGTGCACTTCGCCGCAAAGGAGAAGCTGTTCAAGTTCCCCATGAGCTTCGTGCTCACCGCCCTCGGCGCGGTCCCCATCGCCCGCGCCATGGATAGCAAGGCGGGCGAGAAGCGCGACAATTCCGGGGCCCTGGTCGCGCTGCAGAATGTGCTCGGCGCGGGCCGATGCGCCGGCATCTTCCCCGAGGGCCTGTCCCACGATCAGGCCCAGCTCCAGCGGGTCCGTAGCGGCGCAGCTCGTATCGCCCTGGGGACGGCGGACGCCCACCCATCGGCAGGGCTGGTCATCGTGCCCATCGGCCTCACCTATGTGCACCGCAAGAGCTTTCGCAGCCAGGTGCTGGTCCAGTACGGCGCACCGATCGAAGTCGATGCTCCGTGGGTCGAGCGCCACCACGCCGACTCGCGGGAGGCTGCCGGCGCCCTCACAGCCCAGATCGAAGCCGGGATTCGCGCCCTCACCATCAACGCCCCCGACTGGGAGACCCTGCGAGTGCTCGATGGCGTCCGCCGCCTCTATCAGCCCGAGAATGTCGCCATGGCCGACCGCGTCGAGCTCTCCCGCCGGTTCTGCAACGCCTACCTCGACCTCGCCGAAGACCCCCGTGTGGTCGAACTCTTCGGGCATATGAAGGCCTACCTCGACGAGCTCGATGACCTCGGGCTCGACGACCGGGATCTGCGCGAGGGGGTGCGCCCCGCCAAGGCCTTCCGCAACCTCCTGCGCCTGCTCCTCTTCCTCCCCCTCGCCCTCCCCGGACTGCCCATCCTGCTCCCGCTCTACATCGCCATCGACATGGCGGGGCGTCACTTCTCGCCCCGCAACGACGTGGTCGGCACCTCCCGGGTCGTCTCTGGGCTATTCGCAGCCTTCCTCGTCTACCTCGGCATTCCCCTGCTCGTCGCGGTCGCCATCGGGCCGCTGACCGGGCTCGGCGTGCTGCTCACCCTCCTCATCTCGGGCTTCGCCTGCGTGGTCGTGCTCGAGCGCAGCGGCACGCTCCTGCGCCTGTTCAGCCGAGCCATCGCAGTCTTCACCCTCGACCGTCACCTAAGCCAGCTCCGCACGCGGCGAGCCGAGCTCGAGGCCGAGGTCGTGGCCCTGGTCGAGGAGCTCATCCCCGCCGATATGGTCCCGCTCTTTCCTCGAGACAGCCGGTCATGACCCTCCTGCTCATCGGTCTGTCCTGCACAAAGAGCACCCCGGTCGACGAGGAGCCTCGCTTTCCCGACACCTTCCGCTTCGGCTCTGCCACCGCGGGCTTCCAGGTCGATATGGGCTGCCCCACCCGGACCGACTGCATCGACGATCAGAGCGACTGGTATGCCTGGGTCACCACTCCCGAGATCGTCGACGAGAGCGCCCTATTCGTCAGCGGGGAGTCGGTCGAAGTCGGCCCCGGCATGTGGGAGCTGTTCGAAGCCGACGTCGCCCAGATGGCCGCCGATGGCCACACCGCCTACCGCATGAGCCTCGAGTGGTCCCGCCTGTTCCCCGATCCCGCCACCGCACAGGCCCAGTCCGTCGACGATCTCGCTACCTTGGCCGATCAAGACGCATTGATCCGCTATCATCAGATGTTTCAGGCCCTCGAAGACGTGGGGATCGAGCCCATCATCACCCTCAACCACTACACCCTCCCCCTCTGGGTCCACGACGGCGTGCTCTGCCACACCGACCCCGAGTGCGTCGCCAGCGGATGGGTGGATAGCGATCGTATCGTCCCGATGATCGCGCTCTATTCCGGCTTTGTGGCCCGGGAGTTCGGCGGTTCGGTCGACACCTGGTTCACCCTCAACGAGCCCTTCGCCACTACCCTCTCGGGCTACCTCCAGCCCGGAGAGGACCGCTCCGCCCCACCCGGGCGCAGCTTTGATGTCGAGGCGACCGTCGCGGTGCTCCGCGCTCAGATCGAAGGCCACGCTGCGATGGCCGACGCCGTGCGCAGCTACGACACCGTCGACGCCGATGGAGACGGGCGGGCCCAGGAGGTCGGCATCGTGCTGAATATGGTCGATATCCAACCTTCGGACCCCGACAACCCCGACGATCAGCGAGGGGCCGACCACGCGGACTACCTCTACCACCGCCTCTATCTCGACGCCCTCACGAGCGGAGCCTGGGATGACGACCTCGATGGCATCCCCGACCGCAACCGGCCCGAGCTGGCTGGGCGCTTGGACCTGATCGGGATCAACTACTACAACGAGCTCACCGTGCTCGGGCTCCCCTTCGCGCCGGTCTCCACCGTGCCGGCCTTCGACTTCTACCCGGAGTTCTCCTGGGAGCCCCACCCCGAGGGCCTCGCTGCCGTCATCCGCAACGCAGACCAGTGGGGTCTGCCGATCTGGGTCACCGAGAACGGCACCCCATTCGTGGAGGATCGGGGGGTCGAGGTGCTGGAAGGCCACCTCGACTCTCTGCTCGAGGTCGTCGACGAGGGGCTACCGGTCCGGGGCTACCTCTACTGGTCCTGGGTGGACAACTACGAGTGGAACCACGGCCTCGATCTGCGCTTCGGCCTGTATGCCCTCGACCCCATCACCAAGGCCCGCTCCCCCCGACCCGTCGCCGAGAGGTATCGGGAGATCATCCGCAGCAGGCGGGTGAATCGCTGACCCTGCGTTCTACGGGACGGTGCGGACTTCGCCGGTGCCGCGGAAGGCGACGATCACATCACCATTGTCGACGATGGCCATGCCGATGGGCCGATCCGTCCCCGTGAACCGCTCGAGCTCGGTCCAGGTTCCGGCGGCGAGGTGGATGACCGAGTTGGCATCGCGGCTGCTGACCCAGAGCGAGCCATCCGCCGCAAACGCCAGCCCCTCTGGGCTGTCCACGACCGAGGAGTCCGCCACGGTCTCCACCAGGGCCCCGGTGGTGCCATCGAAGCGCAGGACCACCGAGCTCAGCCGCCCGGAGACGTACAGATCCCCGCCCGGACCAAAGGTCATGCCCTCGGGGCTGCCCAGGGAGGCATCCGTGGCGAACACCCCCAGATCGGTGCCATCCGCCTCGAACCGAACCACCGAGTCCGTGTTCCGAGAGGTCACATAGAGTCGGCCATCGGGGCCGAATACCGGGGTATTGGGCCCACTGAAGGTCGTGCTGGCGAACACATCCACATAGGCCCCGGTGGAGCCATCGAACCGAACCACCGTGTTGGCCCCTCTGGAGGTGACATAGAGCAGCCCATCGGCACCAAAATCGAGGCCCTGGAGGTTGGTCGCGCTGGGATCGGAGGCGAAGGCGGTGAAGGTGCTGGTAGCTGCCGGGTCGATTCGGTAGACGGTGTCGCCCTCGACGATGTAGACGCCCCCGTCGGGCCCGAAGGTGACGCCCTCGGGAGAGGTTCCCGGAAGCGTGACCCCACCCGAGGGCAGGCCGGTCCACTGTGGGGTGAACGCGGGTCCGGTGTCCGCCGTAGGCACAGGAGCGCCCGTCTCCGCCGTGCTCACCACGCCCGTATCCCCTGTAGGGAGCGCCGCCGCGGTGTCTGCAGTGGAGAGGACTCCGGTGTCCGCAGTACTGCTGGTATCCGCGTCGGCGTCGGCGTCGGTGTCCGCGTCGGCATCGGTGTCCGCATCCGCGTCGGTGTCCGCATCCGCATCCGAGTCGGCGTCCGAGTCGGTATCGACATCGGCATCGACATCGGTGTCGGAGTCCGCATCGGTGTCTGCGTCCGTGTCGGGGTCGGTGTCTTCGGGGGCCTGGGTCTTACATCCCCAGAGGAAGAGCAGGGCCAGGGAGAGGTGCTGAAGCTTCATGATCTGAGACGGTCCTGTGTCAATCCGCGCAGCCTAGCAGAGGGGTCCTACTCGTCAACCCGGGGAGCCCGAGCACACCAGTCGCGGAATCGCTCGATCGCGGTCTCGTGGCGCGGACTGAGGGGCCCCTGTACCGCCAGGCCGGTGTCGAGATTGCGCTGCACCGCCTCACAGATCTCCACATCCTCGGCGGTGACGACCCGGGACTGATCGAGAGCGCGGTCGCGCGCCGCAGGGTCGAGACCGGGCTCGAAGAGGTAGGTGTACTCGATGGAGCAGCGCCCCGGCCCCTCGGGCAAGACCCTCTCCAGGTTCATGCCGCCCGCGTAGATATTGAGCATGGTCGTAGGCCAGATCCACGCCCAGAACCCCGCCGCCGGCACCCCGGACCGAGGCACGACCTCGTGGGTGACGAAGCCCTCGTGCAGGTGCACCGAGTAGGTGTCCAGCTCGACATCCTTCGACAGGGCCGGGTGCACGAACGGGATGTGGTAGGCCTCGAGGTAGTTCTCCACATAGACCGACCAATCCGCCGCGAGCGGGTGTTTCTCGACGGAGTGCACCTCCCAGCCCGTCGTGTCGGGGGCCCCCTCGGCTCGAAGTCGATCGAGCATCGGCTCGGGCGAAGCCCCTCCGCTCGGATCGACCCAGACCAGACCCTCGCGCTCGAACACCGAGACCGGAGTGAGCCGCTGCTCCCCCGCATCCCCGTCGAAGCCCGGGGTACGGACCAAGCTCCCCGACCGATCGTAGGTCCACCCATGGTACGGACATCGCAGGCGGTCGCAGCGATGGGGGGTGGTCACCACCGGGGCTGATCGATGGGCGCAGATATTCAACCAGCCCGAGACCGCCCCCTGCGCGTCGCGGTACAGGACCACCGGGAGCCCCAACACCTCGACGGGCACGGCGTGCTCTGCGGGAAGCCGCGCAGAGGCCAGGGCCACGGACCAGCCCGCTCGGGGGATCGGTATACGACCGAATGCAGATGCGTTTGACAAGCTCCCTCCATGGGCTCGGCCTCTATCGCCCGTCCATCCACCCTACACCCTCGATCCGCTGGACGACCGCTGGGCTCAGAGGATCAGCCGAACCCCTCCCAGGGCCTCGATCCGATGGGGGAACTTATCTCCAGGAGTACCGATGAACATGTAGTTCTTGGCGACCTCGAGCCGCTCGCTCAGGGCCTCGATCAGCTCGGGCCCGAAGCAACCTTTGACGAGGGTGAAGTCGATACGGAGCTCTGGGTACAGGTGGTCGATCTCGCTCAGGGTCTCTGCCAACCCCTCGGGGACCTGCTCTTCATCCTGGTACACATGAATCACCCGCATATGCGCCGTCTGCTCGTTCTCCATCACGTACAGAGCCGCACGGTTCAGCATCGCCGCATCATCCCCCCGAGTGAAGTAGATGATCTCCCGACTGTTGATGTCCTGGATGGCTTCATTCACCTTCCGCACGACCAGATCATTGGCCGACTTCACGCGGTCCACGATGGCCCGGGTGATGAATAGAACCAGGCGCATCAGCTGCAGGCGGAGGAACATGATCGCCACGGTGGTCCCGAAGATCAGGAAGTAGAAGCCAAAGACCTTCACCCCCTCGGGCTTCATGATCACATTGCCCAGGAGGCCGGCCAGCACGGCCGTCAGCGCGATGCTCACCGCCGGCCAGCTCGCCCGCGTCGCCCGGGGCAGCCGACGGCGCTTGACCTTGAGCATCATATTCCCGACGGCGAAGAGGGACATCACCGACAGGAAGCTGATGGTGTAGACCCCGGCCAAGACCCCCACATCCCCGCCGGTGCTCACCAAGATGGAGCAACAGACGAAGAAGAATCCGAGGATGATCCAGTGGTCGGTGCCACGGAACCGGTTCCGGGCCAACAGGAACTGCGGCAAGCAACGATCGAGGGTCATGCGACGCACCAGACCGGTGACCCCCACATAGGAGGTGAGCACGGCCCCCGAGAGCACCAGGACCGCATCGACAGAGACCATCGTGCCCAGCCATGTGCCCCCATCCCCGGTGGCCAGGCCGAGCACGGACAACCCCTCATTCCCCATCCGGGCCAACAGATCTGCAGGGGGATTGCCCTCTTCTCCGCCGTGCTGGATCACGAATAGCGGCAGCATGGCCAAGGAGAGCAAGCTGATGAGCGGGTTGAAGATGCTGACCGCCGCCCACATATTCCGCAGGGTCTTGGGGAAGACCCCCTCCTTCTGCTCCTCGATGAAGTTGGCCGAGCTCTCGAAGCCACTGATCCCCAGCATCGCAGCAGCGAACCCGAAGAACAGCGCCCGCACGAACCCGCCCAGCGTGACATCCCCCACCGTGCTCCAGTTCTCGATGAAGATGCTGGGATCGGAGGCGAGCGCTGCACCACAGACCACGGAGAGCACGACCAGGGTGAGCATATGGAAGGCGAAGATCGCGATGGCGACCACCGCAGACTCGCTGATCCCGACCACGTTCAGGAAGGCGAAGAAGCCCAACAGCCCCACCGTGCCCCACATGATATTCAGCCCGTCATACAGGTTGAAGGCGTAGTGGCTGGCCTCTCCGGCGCTGATGACCGCGGTGGCGACGTAGCTGAGCAGGGTCAGCACAGCAGCACCGGCCGCGAACTTCTTGTTCGAGGTGTTGAGCAGCACCGTGTACGTACCGCCATTGAGCGGTAGGGCGCTGCCCACCTCGGCGTACACCGAGCGGAACAGGTAGAGCACCACGGCGACCAGACCCAGTGCAACGGGGGCGAGCGCGCCAGCCTGGGCTGCAGCGAGAGCGGACACATAGAGGCAGCTGGAGGTGATGTCATTGCCGCAGATCGCCGTAGAGGCCCAGGTCCCGAGGGTCTTGTGGCTGTGGGCCCCCGTACCGCTGCGGACAGACAGATCGGTCAGCTTGGTCGCTGTTCCCCAGCCGGCGAAGGTGAAGAGCCCGCCTTCGGCTTCCTCCGATGCGGGCAGCGAATCAGGCGAAGGAGAGTCGGTGGACATGGGCGGCCTCTGGAACGGCCCTCCCGTATCCCGGCCCATTCCCGAACGCATAGACCACCATACTTACTTACCTGTAAGTCCTTGTAAGGGTGCAAACCGAAGCAACGCGGCATCTTGATCGGGCAAGGAGAACCGACATGCTGACCCTCATCGCCGCCACCGCACTCGCTACCCCGACCCACTCCGTCGAGCCCATCCCGCAGCCCGTCGAGACCGTCGACACCGTCCCGGCGCTGCCCTCTACCCTGGTGACGGTGCTCCCCCACCTGCTCCCCTTGGGCTTGCAGGGCCGCGTTCATCTTCCCGTGGGCAAGTACGCTGCGGTTCAAGTCGGAGCCGGCGCCGCCATCGCCGTGTTCGAGACCGGCGGCGAGACCCCGTTCCGCTTCCGCGCGGAGCTCGGCGCCGACTACTACTTCGGACAGCGCTACAACAGCTTCTTCACCGGGGTCCGCACCCAGGTCTCCTACTGGACCGCCCCCCCCAGCGTCGGTGGAACCAACGCATCCGGAGGACTCGTCCTCGGAAAGCGCTTCAGGATCGGAGCGGACGGCGCCACTCTTGGCATCGCGGGCGGCGCCCTGGTCAAGAAGTACCAGTCCTATACGGCCTTCGAAGGGACCGACGGCATCCAAGCCCTGCCCACCTTCGAGATGGACTTCTCACTCCCGACCCGCCGCCGGTGAGCTTCAAGCTCAGTCGCGCTTGCGCAGCTTGGCGACCAGGGGATGATCCCGCTGGCCCACCAGGTTCACCACCAGGCCCGGACGCCCCGCCCGGGCGGTGCGCCCCGCTCGATGCAGGTAGGTGTCGACATCGGCGGGCATGTGCACATTGACCACGCACGCGATTCGGTCGATATCCAGACCGCGTCCACCCAGATCGGTGGTGAGCAGCACGGACACATCGCCCTCGCGGAAGCTCCGCAGGTTGGTGCTGCGCTCTACGCGGTCCATCTGGCCGCGGTACATCACGTGGTCCAGGTCTTGCTCGTCGAGCCACTCGGCCAGGGCATCGCACTGGCGCACAGTGTTCACGAAGAGCAGGGTTCCGCGCTCCGGGTTCGATTCGATGATCTGCCGGACGGCGTCGTAGCGGTTGGCCTCGACGATGGGGCGGTACTCGACCGAGAGGGTGGGCACGACGCGCTGGCTTCCACGGGTCCGGACGACCAGCGGCGGCTTGGAGAAGAGTGAGGCCACCGCCTGATCCATGCTCTTGGGCAAGGTGGCCGAGAAGAGCACGAGCTGAGCACCGGTCGGGCAGGAGCGGAGGATCTTCTGCACCACCGGGATGAAGCTGGCATCCAGCATCCGGTCAGCCTCGTCGATGACCACCGAGCGAACATCGACCAGGCTCACATCCCCCGATGCCACGAGCTGGGACAGGCGCCCCGGGGTCGCGACCAGGACCTCGAACTTGCCCGCTACGCTCTGGCGGGCCGTCTTCTTGGCCGATGCACCCAGGGCCATGCGAACCCGCAACCGGGTCCCGTGGGTGAGGGACTTGAAGACCTTGCCCACCTGGGTTCCCAGCTCTCGAGCCGGCACCAGGACCACCCCTCGCGGCTGGGAAGGCTGGGAGACCGCGGATCCTTCCTCTTCCAGGCACTTGAGCGTGTGCAGCATGGGAAGCACATAGGCCAGGGTCTTTCCGCTTCCGGTCTGGGCGACCCCGACCACATTCTTGCGCTCCAGCTGGGGAACGATGGTCTTCGCCTGGATCTCGGTGGGCTTCTTGATGCCCTGCTCGGCGAGGCTCTTGGCGAGAGAAGGGAGGATGGGAAGTTCGGAGAAGGAAGACATGAGGACCCCACAGGCGACGGCCCCACGTAGCCCATCGGAGGATGGGAGGGTACGGGGAGCGCACGGAGGGCGCATGCTCAACTGGTTCCCCGGTCATATGGCGTCGGCCCGGCGGGAGATTCAGCGGGCCATGCCCAAGATCGATCTCGTCATCGAGGTCCTCGACGCCCGCATCCCGTTCAGCAGCGAGAACCCCTTGGTCGCGGAGCTCCGCGGAGATCGGCCCTGCATCCAGATCCTCAACAAAGAGGACCTGGCGGACCCCGATGTCACAGCGGCCTGGCTCGCCCATCTCGAGCAGCGCGAAGGCGTGCTGGCCCTGGCGCATCGCAAGGAGCAGCCCAAGCTCAACCAGCGCCTGCTCGGTCGGGTCCGGTCGCTGTTCACCCCCAAGAAGACCCGCGTGACGACGGCGATGATCCTGGGCATCCCCAACGTCGGCAAGTCCACCTTGATCAACGCGCTCTGCGGCCGCGCCATCGCCAAGACCGGCAACAAGCCCGCCATCACGCGCCACCAGCAGCGCGTGAAGATCGGCAAGGAGCTGGTGCTCTGGGACACCCCCGGCTTCCTCTGGCCCCGGCTCAGCCCGCCCGAGTGCGGCTACCGACTCGCGGTGACCGGCGCCATCTCCGATCGAGTCGTAGACGCCGCCGATATCGCATGTTTCGCCGCTGAGTTCCTCGCCAGGCGCTACCCCGATGCCCTGCTCTCCCGCTATGGCCTCGACGCGCTTCCCGAGGGCGAAGAGGCCTTGCTCGAAGCCATCGGTCGGCGGCGGGGCTTCCTGCGAAAGGGCGGGGTCGTCGACCTCGAGCGTGCCTCCAACGCCCTGCTGCGGGATCTGGGCGCCGGCAGCCTCGGTCGGATCAGCCTGGAGACCCCGGCAGACTGCGTGCCCAGCCGATGAGCTTCTCCACCCTCGGGCTCAGCGCGCCCCTGCTCCGCGCCCTCGATGAGCTCGGCCACACCCAGCCCACCCCGGTCCAGACCCAGGCGATTCCCGTCGCGCTCACCGGCATGGATGTCGCGGTCGAGGCCCGCACCGGCTCCGGCAAGACCTACGCCTTCGCGCTCCCCATCCTCGAGCGGCTCCAGCGCCAACGGCCCAGCGTCGCCGCGCTCATCCTCACTCCCACCCGGGAGCTCGCGCTTCAGGTCGCCGCCTCCTTCAAGTCCCTCGCGTGCTTCGGGTCCGAGCCGCCCCGGGTGCTCGGGATCATCGGCGGTCAGCCCATCGAGGACCAGATCTCCGCACTCGCCCGGGGGGTCGATCTCGTCGTCGCCACTCCCGGACGCCTGCTCGATCTGGTCGACCGGGGCGAGATCGACCTGTCGAGCCTCCGCACCCTCGTGCTCGACGAGGCCGACAAGCTGCTCGATCTGGGCTTCTCCGCCGAGCTCGACCGGCTGATCGAGGTCCTTCCGACCACCCGGCAGACCCTGCTCTTCTCGGCCACCCTCCCCGAGTCCGTGCTCCAGCTCGCCGAGCGGGTCCAGAACAACGCCACCACGCTCCGGATCGCCGACCCTTCCCAGGTCCTCGATATCCACCAGCGGGTGTTCGAGGTCGACCGCGACAAGCGACGGCTCCTGCTGCAGCACCTGCTCTCCACCGAGTCCTGGGGCCAGACCCTGGTCTTCGTCTCCACCCAACGAGCCACCGAGAATATCGCTGCCAAGCTCAGAAAAGCCGGGTTCAACGCCTCGGAGCTCCACGGGGGGCTGTACCAGGAAGACCGGATCTGGGTGCTCGACCGCTTCACCCGGGGCATCGACCAGGTCCTCGTCGCCACCGATATCGCCGCCCGCGGCATCGACATCCCCCGCCTCGGCGCTGTCGTGAACTTCGATCTGCCCCGCTCCACCCGCGACCATATCCACCGAATCGGCCGCACCGGCCGGGCTGGAGAGTCCGGGGTCGCGGTCTCCTTCATCGACCATGACACCGCCCCGCACTTCGCCCTGATCGAAAAACGCAACCGCTTCTCCCTGCCCCGAGAGCAGGTCCCCGGCTTCGAGCTCACCGGCAATACCCCCGCCCGGGTACGGGGAAAAGCGCCGGTCAAGGGCAAGCGCAAGAGCAAGAAGGACAAGCTGCGGGAGCAGCGGGCACGGGACGAAGGCGATCAGCTCTAGTCATCGTGCAGTGGGAGAGCGCTTCAAGACGCCGTCTGAAACAGCTGCTCCTGCACCGAGATCCCCCGCCTCCCCAGCGGTCCCGCCACCCGAGTCGCGAAGATCTGCTCGAAGAAGCGCGCCTGGCTCGGCGCCTCACTCAGCGCCGGGATCAGCGCATCGACCGCATCGCGAGCCACCTCCGTCAGCTGCTCCAGACCCGCCTTCCCCACCCGAGGCAGCGCCCAGTCCAGGATCAGCCAGCCCACCTTCGCGTGGGATGCCTCATCCGCCACGATCCGCTGGAGCACCGCCCGACTCACCGGGTCCGGCGCCACCGACAGCTCCTGGGCCAGGATCGGCAGGCTGAAGGACTCCCCCACACAGCTCACCCGAATCCCTAGCTCACAAGCCGCCAGCAGCTCATCCACCCCCTCCGAGACCAGCGGCTCGACCGCCCCCGGATCCACCTCCAGCGGCACCCCGCCCCCGTACCGATTCGCCATCCGGGAGGCGAGCTCCACATGGACCATCTCGTCCGCCACGAAGGAGCCCGCCATCCCGATCAGATCCACCGGCGCCCGGGCCCGGAGCAGCTGCCTCAGCAAGGCCGCGAAGGCCGCCGCAGCGCACCACTCTTGATAGGCCGACTGGGTCCACACGATCCGCAAGCCATCTCGCTCGGCATCGGTCAAGGAGCTCACAGAGCCCTCCGCCCAGGGGATCGACTCGAGCCGATCTCCCCGGTGCTCGTGAAAGAGCCTCTCGGCGGTTCCCCCCAACCAGTCCAGCTCGAATAGCGCCACCTCAGACCCCCTTCTGAGCGGGCAGATAGACCAGGATCTCCTGATCCTCATCGACGAACCGGCACGCATCCAGGCCCCTCTCCTCGACCTTCTCTCCGACCGCCGCACAGCTCCCACCCTCCTGGGTGGTGAACCCCAGCGGAAGCTCTCGGGTCACTCCGGCCATCTCGAAGCTGCAGATCTCCGACCGGAGACTCTTTCCCTGGGACTCGTGAACGACGATATTTCCGCTCACCCTGCAGCCATCGAGCACCGGTGAAAGCGCGGTGGGCGTGAGCTGGGCCGGGGGCTGGGCGTAGGCGCTTCCGACGAAGAGGGCGGTGGCGGTCAGCAGTCTCTTGGGCATGGGGTTCTCCTGGTTTCAGGGCCAGGACGAGGAGCGGCTCGAAGCGTTAGCAAGCCCCCCCGATTTTCTTAGAGGGTCTGCCCCACCACCCGCGCCAGAGCCGTCTCCATCGCCTCGGGATCGAGGCGGATCAACCGCCCCCGATCCACCGGGAAGGCCTCGCCGAGCAGCTCCTCCAGCCGGTCGAGCACCTGGGCGCGCTGGCCCATCGACACCCGGAAGAGCAGCTGCCAGAGCGTCACCGCGTCGGCCGTGCGCGCCTCAGCCAGCAGCGCCTCGACCTCTCCGCTCCCCCGATCGAAGGCATCGGCGGCTTGCACCAGCGTGTCCGGAGCGTCGCGTCGGATCGGCAGCCCCGTGCGCCCCTCGGGCCAGGTCGCCGCCATCGTGCCCGCGTGTAGATAGGTCGGATCCCCCTTCCCCTCCAGGCGGACCGAGCCCGCCGACACCGCCACGATCCCCGTGCCGTCCTCGGCCACCGTGAGGCTGTAGGCGCAGCCCAGGTCCACCACATCTACCCCCGGGATGGACACCGTGAGCCAGCGGGGAGGGGCGACGACGAACACATCCAGGCCGCCCCGCTCGAGGGTGAAGTGGGCAACCGGGCTGTCGTCGCGGCGGATTCGGGTATCTGGACTCGCTTCGAGCCATCCCCGTCGAGCGATCTGCGCGGTCGCCTCGCGCTCGGTGTCCAGCCAGTCCCCCGCCTCCCACACACATCCGTCACAGGAGGCCGTCTGCACAGACCACGGAGCCGGGCCCCGCTGGGTCCACCACAGCCCTCCCAGGATCAGCAGCGCGACCGCCGCCATCGCGAGCCCCATCGGCAGCGCGAGCCTCTGCCGGGGACGACTCCGGTACGGCTCGAGCAGCGCCTCGAGGTGTTCGACCTCGGGATCGGGGGGGCCGGAGCCGTCGAATAGGTAGTCATCAGTGGGCATCGTGGACTCCCATGCGCTCGCGGAGGAGCTTCATGCCCCGGTGCAAGCTGACTCGAATCGAGCCGGGGCTTCGGTCGGTGAGGGCCGCGATCTCGGGGCCGGTCAGCCCTTCGATCAGGCGCATCGCCATCAACTCGCTGTAGGCATCGGGCAGGGCTCGGATGGCTTCGATGGCCTGCTTTGCCTCGGCGGTGGGGCGGGGACGGAAGCTCAACACATCGGTGAGCACGGTGAACCTCGACCGGCGTCGGTGGCCCGAGGCCGCCAGGTTGCGGGTGATCTGGAACAACCACGGCCCGAAGGCCTCGTCCGAGCGGAGCTCATCCAGGCGCTCCAGGGCGCGGGTGAAGCTCTCCTGGACCAGATCCTCCGCGCTCTCCACGCTGCCCCGCGCCAGAGCGACCGAGTGCACCGCCGGGCGAAAGTGCTCGTGCAGGCGGGTCCAAGCGGAGGGGTCACCGGTCCGAGCCAGCGCGACCCAGCGGGGGATGGAGGAAGAGGTCATGAGCCCAGGACGAGGAAGAGAGCAGAGCGTTAACAAGCTGGACGCAGCTCACCCGCTCACCCCGCCCCATCGACTCCGCCTCCTCGTAGACCGAGGATAGGGTCGGCTCTACCGCAGTCCCCGAATCGAGCCCCGCCGCTACCCGCCCGTCGAATCTTGATATCCATGAGCAGAGACTTTCACTTCTGCACCACTTCAGCCAGCGACGAGGAGTGTTCGAGATGGGGATTCGCGCCAGCGTCACCAATGTGGTGCGGATCGAACAGGTGGTGACCGCCTTTCTGAACCACGGTCTGCAGGTGCCCCTCGGTCGACTGCGGCTGACCCACTGCGCGAGTTGGAGCTGCCGAGCACACTGCACCATCCAGCGCTGGATGGGCCGTATCCCACCGGAGACCGAGTGGGGTGTGGCGGTTCGGGAGACGCTGATCGAGCTCGGCCCCGCGTTCGTGAAGCTGGGCCAGATCCTATCCGTACGCAGCGATCTGGTCCCCGCCCCACTCGTCGAGGCGCTTCGCACACTGCAGAGTTCCGTGCCGCCCTTCTCCTACGAGGAAGTGCGGGAGCGAATCCAGGAAGAGACAGGCGCACCCGTCGAGGCGATGTTCAGACGGTTCACCGAGGAGCCGCTTGCAGCCGCGTCGATCGGCCAGGTGCACGAAGCCGAGCTGCTCGACGGTACTCGCGTTGCGGTGAAGATCAAGCGTCCCGGGATCGACGAGGTGGTGGAGCGGGACATGGATGTCCTGGTGTGGCTGGCCGACCACGCCGAGAAGTACTCGGAGGCAGCCACCCGATATCGCCCCGGCGCATCGGCGCGGGAGCTGCGCGAGTACACCCTGCGAGAGCTGGACTTTCGCCACGAATCCCACGTCGCGAGACGCATGGCGGAGCACTTCGCAGATCGCCCCGGCGTGCGGGTTCCAACGGTCTATGAGAGCACACGCGGGCTGTTGGTGATGGAGTTCATCGATGGCGTACAGATCGATGATGTCGAGGGCATGGAACGGATGGGGGTCGATCGCAGCGCCCTCACCCACACCGCCCTCGACGCCGTGCTCGCGCAGATCTTCGAGTTCGGCCTATTCCATGGCGATCCCCATCCCGGCAACCTCCACGTGACCGCCGAGGGCGACCTCGTCTTTCTCGACTTCGGGATCTTCGGGGAGCTCGACGAGCGCACTCAGCGCCTCACCGCACTCCTCATGAATGCCATGGTAGGCGGAGAGATCGACCGGGCCACCGGCTACCTCTTGCGCATGGCGAGGCTGCGCCCAGACGCCGATCCCGACGCCTTCCGAGATGCGGTCGGGGCCTGCTATCGACGCTGGCAGGGCTCCACCGTCAGCGAGTACGGGTTCGCGGAGCTGATCTACGACGAGCTCTCTCTCGGTGCCCAGAACGGGGTGATCTTTCCGGCGGATATGGTGCTCTTCGGCAAGGCGATGCTCACCATCGAAGGCGTGATCCTGGCTCTCGATCCGGAGCTGGACCTCTCGAAGGAAGCCGCGCCCTATATGGAAGCGCTCGGCAAGCGCATGTTCAGCAAAGAACGACTCGAGGAAGCCTGCCGGCGCTCCGCCCCGTTGTGGTGGGAGCTCGCCGAGGCGCTTCCCACGGCCATCCCCATGGCGCTCGATCGTCTCTTGGAACCCTCCAAGTCCCCCCGGATCCCAGCTCTGGCACCGGTCGTTCAGGTCCCTCTCGCCGAGGTCGGCATGATGGTGACCGGAGCGATGCTCATGGTCAGCGGAGTGGGTCCACTGGTGTCCGGCGTGTCCGTACTGGGACTCGTCGTGCTCGGCATCGGGGTCGCCTGGTCCATGCTCAGCCGGGTTCGTGGCCCGTGAGCATTCACCTACAAGACATGCAGACCAAGAAACTCGCTCTCACCGCCCTCATCGCCATCGCATTCGCCGTGGTCTGTTTGGGCGGCCCCGCCGTGATCGGAAGCTCCCCTACTCCTCGCGCCCCCACCCTCATCCCCGCCGAGCGACTCCGGGTCGCCCGTAAGCGCATCGAGAGCGGAGAGGCCGCCGCGCCCAAAGAGGCTCCCGCCCTGCCGGCCGACCAGATCGCGCGGATCGGGGCCGCTATGGGGGAGGGCTACCTGGTGAAGTGTGAGCTCCCAGAAAACAGCATGCCGGATGGGGTCTCCACCACTATCCTCCAGTCCAAACGCTACATCCAGGTTCCCACGGCCCAGGGGGCCAGACCCCTCAACCAATACCCCTCCTCTGGCGAGGTCGTTCTCTGGGGCTCATTCCGGTGGTCCGGAGCCGGACCCGACCGCATCGGAACCTGCGAAGTTGCCCAAGGAAGCGCGACCATTCGGGGAACGGTCTCCCGAGGTGGAGAGCCCCAGACCGCCTACCTCAGAGCCTGCGGCATCCCCGTCGCCACCCGGGACGGACAGTTCGAGATCGAGCTCCCCCTCGGGGTGCGCTGTGACATCATCGCCGGTGGCTACGAGATCGAGCCCTCCTCCATCGAGATCACCGGGGACCGGACCCTCTCCCTGGAGCTGGGAGAGCCTACGGAAGAGGTCCCACTCCCCAGCTTTGGCGAGCTCGCGTCCTTCGCCTCGATGCTCTACTACGGTCCGGATATCTCCGGGCCTGGCGACTATGAGCGGGCCTTGAGCGCAGAGGGTCTCAGCCCCGAGGCGAGGGAGTGGCTCGAACAAGCGGCCGCCGCCGAGCGGGTCCGCACGGACCGGTTTCTCGAGAACAACACCATGCCGAGTGGGCTGTGGTTGTTGCTCAACGGTCCCGGGCTCCCGTAGGCGTCGGCCCCAGCACCACCCGAGTGGTCCATGGCCAGGTCCCCGACGGGCGTGCCTATACCACCGTCTCCACCATCCTCCGCATCCTCGTCGACAAGGGGTTCGCAGAGGCGCACCCCCGCGGAAGATCCCATGTATACGGGCCTCTGGTGTCCCGGGCCGACTATCAGCTCCGCAAGCTGCGGTCTGTCCTTCAGGGACGATTCGATGGCAGCGCGGTCGATCTGGTCCGGCAGCTCGTGCGCTCGGAGGAGCTCTCTCCCACCGAGCTCGACCAGCTCCGCGACTTCGCTCCGAGTGGGCTGTGCGCGGAGCGGGGGGTCGGGCCAACCGCGTGATGCGGGGCCTGTTCGCCGTCGCTCTGCTCGCCTCCCTGCTCCCGGTCCCCACCGGAGATCTCGAGCGCTTCGTGCACGTACAGGCTGCCGCCTCGGCGCCGTCGTGAACTTCGATCTGCCCCGCTCCACCCGCGACCATATTCACCGAATCGGCCGCACCGGTCGGGCTGGAGAGTCCGGGGTCGCGGTCTCCTTCATCGACCACGACACCGCTCCGCGCTTCGTCCTCAAGCTCATCGGCCCCATGATGCAGCGCAGGCACTGGATCGTCCATCGGGCCGATCGAAATCATCAGATCGGGCGCGGGCACCATCAGGCTCAGTCGCTATCCGCTCCAACCTTGCGAACCTGGATCGACGCCACCCAGCGTCTCGGAGGGCAGATTCTTGAGTTCTACAAGTAGGGTATCAACATGATTTTCAACGAAAATTCTATCCGGGAGAAACTCGAACAGCTTGGTGACGGCACCACGATCGCGCTCCAGCGCGAGAGTCCCTTTACCTACACCCTCCTGGTCCGGAGCCCCACCTTCCAGGGGGTCGAAGAGGCCCATCGCCAAGCACAGGTCTGGAGCCTCCTGCAGGAAGCGTTCGGTGATGAGCAGATGCGGAGAATCGAGTACATCTTCACCGAGAGCCCCGACGAGCAAGCCGCCTGATCTCCCCTCGATCCGCCGCAGTCACCGCTCCGCACTCTCACCAACGAAAAACTTAGTTGATCTTCTACGAAGACTTTAGTAGAAAGACGACATGAAGAATCACCTGCTCACCGATGCCGAGCTCGAGCTCATGGCCATCCTCTGGACCCACGGGCCCAGCACCGCCCGAGAGGTCCATGGCCAGGTCCCCGACGGGCGTGCCTATACCACCGTCTCCACCATCCTCCGCATCCTCGTCGACAAGGGCTTCGCAGAGGCGCACCCCCGCGGAAGAGCCCATGTTTACGGGCCTCTGGTGTCCCGGGCCGACTATCAGCTCCGCAAGCTGCGGTCCGTCGTTCAGGGATTGTTCGATGGCAGCGCGGTCGATCTGGTCCGGCAGCTCGTGCGCTCGGAGGAGCTCTCTCCCACCGAGCTCGACCAGCTCCGCGACTTCGTCGACACCGAGCTGGAGGACAAATGAGCACCTGGCTCACCCTCCAGGGCGTCGTCATCGCGCTGTGCTTGGTCTCCGAGTGGGCCGTGCGCGGCGCGGGGGCTCGGGCCAACCGCGCGATGCGGGGCCTGTTCGCCGTCGCTCTGCTCGCCTTCCTGCTCCCGGTCCCCACCGGAGATCTCGAGCGCTTCGTGCCCGTACAGGCTACCGCCTCGGTTCGGCCCGTCACTGCGGGGCTCGCCACGCTCTCGGCTGCGGCACAGCCCGTCGCCCGGTCCATCTCCTGGGTGCCCTGGGTCGCGGGAATCGCCGTCGGGCTGCTGCTGCTGTGGCAGGTGCTGGTACGGGTCCGCATGGTCCGCGTCGCCAAGCTGTTACATCGACGCGGCCGGGTCCGGGTCGCGGTCAGCAGCGCCATCCCGAGCCCCTGCGCGATCTGGCTCGGCCGCACGTGGATCCTGCTCGACCCACACACTGCCGCCGATCCCGCCACCCGGGTCCTCGCGCTCCAACACGAGGCCCAGCATATACGCCACGGCGACCTCGGTTTTGCCTGGGTCTCCGCCATCCTGGTCGCGATCTGCGCGCCCAACCCCTTCGCCTGGCGGCTCGCCCGCAACCTCGCCGAGCTCGACGAGCACGCCGTCGACCACGCTCTCATCCACGGCGCGGGGGTCTCTCCACGCCAATACGGCCAGCTCCTCCTCGCCTCGGCCACCCGCTCCCCCGTGCTGTCGACCGCTCCCGGTCTGGCACACACCACCCCGCTCCACCGGAGACTCGATATGCTGTCCACCGCCCGTCCCACCCGGCGCCTCCCCTGGCTCTTCGCCATCGCCCTCGTCGGCACCGCCGCCTACGCCGGCTCGATGCCCGCCACCCCCGCGCTCCATCGCCACGCCGTGCTCGATATGCCCGATCATCCCCTCGTGGACGCAGCCATCGACCGCCTCACCGAGACCCCCAAGGGCAAGCGCTTCGTATCCCGAGCCCTGGACCGCAGGCCCGCACAGCACGACCTCATCGCCGCTTCCCTCGACCGAGCCGGGCTCCCCCAGGCGCTCGAGGCCGTGGTGCTCATCGAGAGCGGCTATGACGACCAGCTCAGCACCGGCGACCTCGACTCCGCCGCACCCGCCGGAGGACCCATCGGCGCGGGGCTGTGGATGTTCATCCCCTCCACCGCTCGAACCTATGGACTCCAGGTCGACCGCGACCACGACGAGCGCCTCGACCCCGTGCTCGAGACCGAGGCCGCCATCGCCCTGCTCACCGATCTCCACGACGAGTTCGACGACTGGGGACTCGCCCTCGCCGGCTACAACCAGGGCGCCGCTCACGTCCGTGAGGCCATCGCCACCCACCACACCCGCGACGTGCCCACCCTGATCGAAGCGGGCGCCCTCAACCGGTACGTGCCGATGGTGTGGGCCGCGACCCAGGTGCTGCCCGACTGATTCAGCGCCGCTTCTCCCGCACCCTCCGAGCCCGCACGACCACCGAATAGGCCTGTCCCGCCGGAAGCAACAGGTGCTGGTAGCGCGTCGTCTGCCCATAGGTCGGGATGACCACATCCAAGGTCGATGCGGTCACCTCCAGAGGCGCGAAGGCCTCGGGCTCGGCTGCCGGGAGGAGCCCCGCGACCGCTCCGGAGCCGGTGGAGATGGTCTTGGTGTCGACCAACGGAGGTGGGGGGGCTTGGGGAGCCGCGGCCTTCGCCTTCTTCCCACCGATGGCCGGCCCCCGAACTCTTCGGCGTCCCGGAGCGAGCTCGACCGAGGACACCACGGGCGCAGCCTCCCGCTCTTCCTCGATCTGAATCGCCATCTCATCCAGAACGACCTTGCGTTCCGCCTCCGCCGCTCTGCGAGCCTCCAGGGCGACCTCCTCCCGGGCCATCTGCTCAGCCCGTCGCACGGCAGCCTGACGAGCCTGTTGCTCCTGAACGTCCCCTATGGGGAGCTCCCCGCCCGCCAGAAACACCCCCTTCGCCGGACCCTTGGACTTCTTCTTGGAGCGCGTGGACTCCAGCTTCCCCCGCAGCGCTGCGTTGGAGTAGGACTGCTCCACCGACTCCTTCTGCTGAATCCGCTCCAGGGTCACCCCGATATCCAGCGCTTCGGCGTAGGCCTCCTCGGCCTTGTCGTACTCCCCCGAGAGGTAGGCCTCTTCCGCCTCTTCGAGGAGCACCTCCTGGCGGCCCACATCCTTCGCCGCCCGCGCCTGGGCCTGCTCCTTCACCCGCCTCTGGAGCGCCACAGCTTGCCCGCCACTGTCACCGTCGTCATCGCCCCCAAGCACCAGATCGAGGTTGGACTCCAGGCGGTTGATATTCTCGTTGCTCGCCCCGATCGCATGGAGCTGGTCGAGGGCGCTCTGGGCCTGGTCGAAGTCGTTCTTCATCCACGCACCTACCGCCTCCTGGAAGAGCGCATCCGCCGTGGCGACCGTGCTGTCTCCCGCCGCGAACCCATAAGTGAGCCCTTGCCCTTCGGTGAAGTCGGCCACCGTCTCCTCCTCCCCGAGCTCCAATCGGCTCCGCCAGCCGACCGGCAGAGTCAGGGTCACCCGGCTCACCGCCACGGCTGCATCGACCACGGGCAGGGGAATCGACCGCTCATCCTTCTTGGAGAAGGCGTCTCCATCGGCCAGGATCACCAGATCGACCGGGAAGCTCAGCAGGCCCTGCACCGTCTCGACCGACTTGAGCAGCGGCACCAGCCAGGTATCGCCATCTCGGGAGATGTGGACCGGCTCGCCGCCGACCCTCGCCCCGATGATCACCGAGTCCGGCGGGGCGGCGACCCGGAGGAAGGCTCCCCGGTCATTTCGCACGCTATAGTGGGCCCGCATGAGCAGCCGGCCATCTCGGGAGAGGACCCCATCATAGGCCGCGACATCGACGATCGTCGCCGGCCCCGACACCGGCTTGAAGCGCAGCAGGCTGAGAGCGGGTGCAGCTCCCGATGCCCTCCATGCACTCACCGGGGTCCCCAACACCAGGTCCGAGGCGATGGCCGGCAGCTCTGCGGCGGGCACGGCCTCCCAACCCGAGAAACCCGAGACGATCTCGCGATCCCCATCTCGGGCGATCTGCACGACACGCTCGGTCCGGAACACCTCACCGAGCTCGACCGTCGGAAAGCCCAGGCTCAGCTCGTCGCTATCCGACAGCGCCACCGTCCAGCGCGCCTCCAGCGCCACCGCTTCCCGCTGAGCTTCTCGGAGCACCGCGGTGATGGTGTCTCCCGAGCGCGACCACTCCGCCAGGGTCGCCCCCTCCACCACGAGATCCGACCCCGCTCCGGACACGGTGAACACGACCCGATCGAGCTCGCCGCGCACGACACTCCAGCGCATCCGGGTGGCCACCTGGAGCGCACCGTCTCCGACCGTCACCCCCATGCCCACCGTGCCCACCGCGAGCCGATCGGTCTTCGGGGCGGGCTGTTCCACCGAAGAGGACACCTGGAAGGACCCGTAGCCCGTCCAGAAGCGGTCATCGAGCCGCACGACCTCCTGGTTCCCCACCGACATCTTCACCACCGCATCCGAGGTCTTCACCTGGACCGACCCGATCGGAGCGGGGAGCAGGAACAGGTTCAGCCCCCTGCGCAGCTCGGCCACCACCTCTCCCTCGACCTCCAGCTCGGTCGGACCATCGATCCACGTGACCAGGTGTCGACTGCCATCGTTGAGGGACTTCAGCGACACCGGAGCACCTCCCAGGGTCGCACCATCCACTCGCATCGAGGCATCGACCACCGACAGATCCACCCAACCCGGCTCTACCGTGGTCAGCTTCCAGGAGCCGTGCACCCGCACCGCATCCTCGAGATCGGTGAGCACGATCTCCCGCGACACCACCCACGGCCGGGGCCCCCCCTCGGCCTTGGGCGCATCCGGCTCCATGATCCCGTGCAGCGCGGCACCCGACAGCTCGACCTCGGCGGCGGAGGCAGCGGGTAGACAGAGGGAGAGCAGCGCGGTGGAGATCATCGGTGGAAGCTTAGCCCAAGACACCCGCAGAATCCCTGCAACACCCGGGGGCCCACGGGAGTCTGTATCGAGAAATAGGAGACCCAATGATCGACCCCAGGACCCAAGCCCTGCTCCGACCGCTTCCCATGGCCGCCATCCTGTTCCTCGCCCTCGGCTGTGGGGGGGAGACGATCAATAGGAACAGCCCCGAAGTGCTCACCGACCCCGAAGTCCCCACCACCGCCGAGGACTCCTACGCCAACGTCGTCGCCGTCACCGTCGGGGGCCAGGAGAGCGCCCGTAGCTTCGCCGTCTCCATCGAGAGCGCAGACACCGGGTGCTCCCGCTATGCGGACTGGTGGGAGATCCTCGCAGAAGACGGGGCTCTCGTCTATCGACGCATCCTCGGCCACAGCCACACCGATGCCAACGGAACCACCGATCCGGGCGCGCCCGGCAACACCTTCACCCGATCCTCGGAGCGGCCCGTAGAGGTAGCCGACGGGGATGTACTCTTCATCCGCGCCCATATGAATGATGCAGGCTACGTCGGTCAGGTCATGACCGGGACCGTCGAGGATGGCTTCGTCGCCGCCTCGGGCCTGGCAGAGGACTTCGCAGCCGACGTAGAAGGCTCCGATCCCCAGCCATCGGGCTGCGCATTCTAGCGTAGAGTGTCGCCCACGATGCCCAGCGCCCAACGAACTGCCCGAATCGCGTTCCTCGCGCTGTTCTTCGTGCTCACCGCGCAGGGGCTGCTCCAGACCGCTCGGGACTCGCTATTCCTGGCCAAGCTCCCCTCCTCCTCGCTTCCCTATGTCTACGTGCTGGTCGCCTTCCTCACCCTGCTGGTGTCACGGCTCCAGCGCTGGTCCGGCCGGGGCGGTCTGCTGCCCACGCTCTCCATGGCCTCCCTCGGCACCGCGCTGCTCTGGGTAGCGCTGCCCATCGGCGGCGTCCCCATTCTCTACGCCGTCTATGCCTGGGCTGGCGTCGTCGGAAGCCTGCTCACCATCCAGTTCTGGAGCACCCTGTCCGGGTCGATGACCATGACCGAAGCGCGCCAGCACTTCGGCTTCATCGGCAGCGGCGCCACCTTCGGAGCGCTGGCCGGCAACGCCACAGCCGCCGTCCTCACCCAATGGCTGCCCTCCCACCTCCTATTGCTCGGGGTCGCAGCCGTGTTCGCCCTCGCCCTCGCCCCCACCTACTGGATGGTCCGTTCGACCGCGGGCCGCTCGGTCTCCAAGCCGGCCAAGGCCCGAATCACCAAGCCCCTCCGGGAGATCCTCAGTCCCTATGTGCTCGTGGTCGGCTCGATGGTGCTCATCGGATCGGTCTGCCTCACCATCGTCGACTGGCAGTTCAAGAGCTGGATGTCGGACACCTACGCACCCGATCAGCTCGGCCAATCCTTCGCCACGGCCTACCTGGTGTTCAACCTCCTGGGCCTCTTCGTCCAGCTATTCGTCGTGCAGCGCGTGCTCCGTGGGCCCGGGGTCGGGGCCGGGCTGGCTCCTCTCCCCGCGCTCGTCACCACTACCTCCGTCATCGGCGCTCTCGGCTTCCCCGTGGTCGGCGCCCTGGGGGCCCAGCTCGCCGCCGGCTCTCTCAAGCACACCCTCAGCAAGACCTCGAGAGAGCTTCTCTTCGTGCCTATGGCCAGCCATGTGCGCGCCCAGGTCAAGGACATCAGGTAGTCGAACAGGCCCTGGAGCAGCTCTCCCGGCTCGACGGCGACCGCTTCGTCCCCGTCGCCAAGCGCATCCTGGGGACCACCACTCCCCGCATCCACGCGGCCGCCCTCCGCGCCCTCAGCCAGCGCGACCCCGAACCCGACTTCCTGCTCGCCTATATGGACAACTTCTGCATCGCCTCGAGGGCCACGAGCACGGTCTTCGCGGCGGATCGCGGGCTCATCGACGATGCAGAGTATCGAGAGCGCGTCCAGCGCATCCTCGACTCGGACAACCAGAACGGCCGCCGTGCCCTGGCCCGCGTAGCCGCCGATGTACAGCCCTCTACCGCTCGGATGCTCATCGACCAGCTCATCGAGGACGACGATATCCAGACCCGCCGCTCCATCTACGACGCGGTCGCCCACCAGGATGACCCCCGACTGGGGCGCCACCTGCTCCACGGGCTCGAAGACCCCCGCACCCGGTCCGCCGCTCGGGACACCCTGGTGAAGATGGGCATCGAGGTGACCGAGCTGCTCCGGTGCGCCCTCACCGACCCCGAGTGGGTCCCCGTCGCATGGCGCGTGCCCGAGATCGTCGCCAAGCTCCCAACAGAGGTCGCCACCCCCATCCTCACCGATGCCCTGCTCCACCCGCGAGACGGTCTGCTCGCCTACCGACTCCTCCGGGCTCTCGAGGGGGTTCAGGCCCGGGGAGACGGGCGAATCTCGCCCCAGGCTCTCGACACAGCCTACGCCACCGCCCTGTCCCATATGAAGCAGCTCACCACAGCCGCGGCCGCGCTTCTGCCCGCTCTCGACCCGGCTGTCGACCTCCACGCGATGCTCACCGAGCTGCTCGAAGCCAAGCGCGCCCACGTCGCAGAGCGCGCCCTGCGCCTGTGGTCCCTGCGCACCCGACGAGAGAATATCAGCTTGCTTCTCCACGGCCTCCAGGGGGTCGATGCCCGGGCCCAGGCCAGCTCCCTGGAGCTCATCGACGGCTGGGTCCCCAAGTCCGAACGCGCACTCTTCCGGGCCCACTTCCAGGGCCGCCCTGCCCCTGAGATCACCGCAGCCGGGGGCTTGTCGGTCCCTCCCCCCCTCCAGGCACTCAACGGTCTCGCCGACTCCTCGAGCAGCAGCCTCTCCCAGCTCGCCCATGCCATCCTCGAGGAGGGCCAGTGGAGCTGAGATCTCTCGGTCCAACCGAACGAATGTTGGCACTCCAGAGCATGGAGATGCTCAAGGATGCCGGGCTGTCCAGCCTCATGGCGATCGCCCAGAACTGCGTCGAGTTCCACGCCCCACCCGGCCATGTGTTCGTGAGCGCCGATCAGCCCGCCCAAGATGTGCACTTTCTCCTCGAGGGCGAGGTGGAGCTGACCTGGAATGGCGTGGCTCAGACCCGAAGCGGACCCTGGATGATCGGCATGGAGGCGGTCCTCGCATCGGGAATCGACCGCAGCGCACGAGCGGTGGGGCCCTGCATCACCCTGGCCACCCCAGCCTCGGTGATCCTCGATCTGCTCTCCCTCGATCGACGCTTCCTGGTCCAGATGCTGCGCCTGTACGCATGGCGCCTGCTCCGCGCCAATCCACGCAGGCCCGTGCTCAGCCCGGGGGACTGGCCGCTGCCACCCGGTCCCCCCGGCAGCCCGCTGCACTCCATGCGGGTGATCTTCCACACCCCCCTCGGGCGCTGCGACTTCGACGGAGCGGCCAACCTGGCCCCCGACCTGGAGTGGGTCCGCTTCGAGCCCGGCCAGACCCTGTGGGATGCCGACCAGCTGCCCTACTATGGCATCGTGCTCAGCGGAGAGGTCGAGGTGTCAGGGGAGGGCGGCACGGAGATCACGCAAGCCCCCTACGAGCTCGGCTGGCTGTGCGCACTCGGCTCCTCGCGTTTCTCCACGAGCGCTACGGCCATCTCTCCGACCGAGGTCCTGCGGTGTTCGGTGATCGACCTGTACAAGGCCCTGGAGAATGGCCCGGTGCTGTCGCGGAGTCTGCTGAGCCTGATGGTGGCTCGAGGAATGCGAGATCAAGGGCCAGAGGGCGGGCGGTAGGGCGGGCTGCCGGGGGGCGGGCGGGGCGGGGCGGTGGTTGTGCGTGGGGTTGACCGGGTCGGTACGCTTCGGTGTTGGTGGAAGACCCCGGCTCATCCGTCTTGTCGATCACCAGTCTCGGAATGAGCTCGATCAGCAAGCCAAGGTCTGGTGGAGAATCTCGTTCACGCGTGATTGGTCTTTGGAGAGACCGCTTTCGCGGGTCCCACGAGCTCGAACTCCCGGCTGACGCGAGCTGTGGGGTCCTCCATCTCCACCTGCGACGATTCGTCGAGCACACGGCGGACGGGCGGCCGGATGGTGGAGCGGCGTGCGTTCCTGTGTTCGCGGGTTTCACCCCGTTGGCGATCGACCCGATAGGAGAGTAAGCCGATGGTGAGGAGGGACCGTGACGAACTTCGACCCCAACTACAGCCCACGCGACTACAACCGGTTGATGGCGCTCGCGCGGGATTCGGGCGTCTACGATCAGGTGCAGCCGCTCCTTAGCAGCGACCACGCTCGTGCCGTGGCCGACAAGCTCAAGAACCCGGATGCCGACACTGGTTCTGCAACGGTCGACGCCGACGCAGGAGTGTTTCTGTCACTCGTCGCGTAGGCGACCCGGCCCATTGAGATCGAGGTTCCATTCCGGGCGCTCCACCCGTGTCGTCACAGCCACCCTGCGCTCCGAGCTAAGCTCGTGACACATCATAGATCGAGACGGCACCGTGAGGGTGTTGACGCCAGATGCTCCTGAAGAATGGCCACACCGCCGCGTTCCGCGTCGTGCATCTCGACAATCTAGAGATCTACCTCCAGCGAGGTGCCCTGGAGGCTGCGAACACCGCACTGGGCGCCGAGCCCCCATGGCGCCCCACCCACGACGCCATTGTCCAGCAACGCCGCGCCTCGTATGCTGTGCCCACAGGTCCAGGTGGGGTCTCCTCGACTACGTACCATTCCACTTTGGCCCCAGGAACCTGTTCCTGTTCAACCTCATCACCGGCCGAGTGTCCTCCTACTCCGACGGTCAGGAGCCCCTGGTGACCCTGGTCATCGACGTGGAGGCGGTGGCTGCCGCCCACCCGTTCGTATTCACAGACGGCCACGCTCTGGCGGCGTTCTCGGAGTACCACGACAGCCTTCCCCAGCTCCGAGCCCTCGACTGGGCTGCCATCGACGGACAGGGGTTCAGCAACCAGGACCTCGACCGAAAGCGGAAGAAGCAAGCCGAGTTCCTCGTCCATGGGACCTTGCCGTGGTCTGCGATCACGGGTATCGCCGTGTACAATGACCGGGCGCTCCAGCGGGCGAACGAACTGCTCGCCCGCTATCCAGACCGAGATACACCGGTACGGATCCACCAGCCGTACTACTTCCAGGGGTACCCATGATCCGGACGGGCCGGGACAACCTCCTCCTCGCAGACGTAGACGCCCTCGTCAACACGGTGAACTGTGTGGGGGTGATGGGGAAGGGCATCGCCCTTCAGTTCCGCAAGGCCTGGCCCGAGATGTACCGGGAATACAAGTCCGCCTGTCGGGCCAAAGCCGTCGTCCCCGGGACGATGCACGTGTGGCCGACAGATCGCCTCACCGGGCCGAGGTTCATCATCAACTTCCCCACCAAGCGCCACTGGCGGGCGAACTCTCGCATGGAGGACATCGAGCTTGGGCTCGAGGGCCTCGTGCGGACCATCCGGGAGCACGGCATCCGCTCCATCGCCATCCCGCCGCTAGGGGCCGGGAACGGTAGGCTGGACTGGGCGGAGGTTCGAACCCGCATCGTGCGAGCTCTGCAGCCCCTCGAGGACGTCGACATCCTGCTGTGGGAGCCGGGCAATGCGCCCCCTGTCGAGGGTCGCCCTGTCCACACCCCACCCCCGGAGTGGACCGACGCGAAGGCTGCGGTGGTGGCCTTGATGGGGCAGTACCGGGTGCTCGACGACGACCTGACCCAGCTGGAGGTCCAGAAGCTCGCCTACTTCCTCCAGCAGGCCGGTGCCCCGCTGGATCTGCGTTTCTCCCCACATCACTATGGGCCCTATGCAGACGGGCTGTACCACATGATGCAGCGCATGGAGGGCCACTTCATTCGCGGTCTCGAGGACCGGAACCCGGCAGCGGTGCTCCGGGTGGATGAAGATGCCGTCGTTCAGGCCAACCAGTACCTCGCCGAGGCCAACGGGATCGCGAGCCAGTTCGAGCGGGTGGCGAGGCTCATCGAGGGCTTCGAGACTCCCTATGGGATGGAAATCCTCGGAACCCTGCACTGGGTGGCCCAAGGGGGAGAGGGCGCCACATCCGCCGACGAGGCCATTGAAGCCGTCCGAGCATGGAGCAGCAGCAAGCGGTCACGAATGAGGCCTCGCCACCTCCGAAAAGCCTGGGACAGGCTCGTGGACCAGGGCTGGGTAGCGGACGTGCCGGAAGTGGCCATGGCCTCCGAAGCAGCCTCCGGCTGAGGGAGAACCGGATGCCACCCGTACCGATGGACGAGTCCTAAAGGGATAACTGCGGTATTACCGTGGCCTGTCTACAATCGACAGAACCCAGTAACCATCGACACTATGCGCTCGATTCTGTTTATGCCCTCTTATTCCCCCAAGGGAATAAACCGTCCCAAACCCGATTCCCGAACGAGCCCTCCGCCGATGTCCACACCTACGCCCCAGGCGCGGAAGCGCCGCACATCAACCACGCCAAGGGTGGGGCCAGTGCAGGTTGACGATCCCACGCGTCCGTCTACCCGCCGACCGATGAGCCCTCCGAGTCCGCCAGATGGTGCAAGAAGGGACGCTTATCCGGACCGGATCAGGCAAGGCGACGGCCTACCAGTTGAGGCAAGAGCCATGACAGCGCCCGCAAATACGGGCGCGCCCGCAAATACGGGCGCGCCCGCAAATACGGGCACCCCGCCCGACAGCCCCAGCAAGACGTGAATCACAACCGGTAGTTCACCGCAGCTCAGCTCGACCCCGTGTCTCCAGCCACACCATCGACACCGTCGCAGTTCTGGTCGACGCCATCTCCGACCGTGTCCGTGGCCCCTGGATAGATGGTCGGGTCCGTGTCGTCACAGTCCAGAGGCGTGAACGACCCGTCTCCGTCCAGGTCGTCCCTGGTGACGCTGACGCCGTAGAGCGCCGTGGCGCACGCGGTGAATGTAGTCATCAGGGTGAGCCCGAGCAGGCCTGCCAGCTTGCGGCTGATCGTTGGCTTCTTCGTAGGTGACACCGACCCTCCCTTGGGCTTCATGGTAGCCAGAACCCAACCGTCGGGCCAACCGATCTCTCCCCATTCCCCTGCATTCACAGCGCGTGACTGAGCCCCACCGAGATCACCTGAAGCGTCCGGTAGCCCGCGTCCACCGGGTCTTCAGGGCTCAGGCCCCGGATATTCGTGCGCAGGGTCTGCTCCTCGGCCCGTGGAGTCAGCCACCAGTCCGGTGCGACCGGAAGATCGAGCCGCACTCCCCGGGCCTGGCTCTGGGTGATCGGCAGCCCGAACCCCCACACGGTCACCAGGATCGGGTAGCGGTCCACCAGCCGGAGCTCGCCATAGGCCGCCAGGGGGATCGCCAGGCCCCGGCTGGTCTGGGAACCCAGGATCAACCGCGCCTGCCGGGGAGCGATGCCTCCGAACAGGGCTGCACGACGCCCCCGTAGCCCGACCAACAACCCGCCCTGGAGATCGATCCCGAGCACCAGCGGGGACTCCACCCCATCGCCCACGGGGAAGCGGTAGGCCTCGGACATCCGCACGCCGAGCTGGGCGGTGCTCTCTGCGAACAGGTGCAGCCCGACGCCCCGACTGGAGGGCTCCGACATCGCCGAGCCCGCCCATCGAGCCGAGAGGTAGCCGCTGCTCGCCGCACGCTTGGGCTGGGCCTCGAGGAACTCGGCCCCGTGATGGGTGTAGCCGAATCCGAGCAGGAACTCGGGGAACCCGTCGCGAATAACACCAGTTTCATCCGGTACTGAGTAATGAATCGACTGTTTTACCTCCGCGGGAAGCGGTGGTGGGAGCTCGAAGGACTCCAGCTCCGCGAAGTTCCTCAGCTCCTCCCCGGTGAGCCCGAAGACGACCGCGACGAAGTCCAGCTGCGGGGGCGATAGCGTGGCCCCCCCAACCAGAGCCGTCAGCATCGACTCCCGAGCCTGCTCGGCGTGAGCGCGGTCGACAGTGGATAGCGCCTCTACACGCCATGAGCGGGCATCCTCGATCGCCGTCTCGCTGATCTCCCCCATCCACAGCGCAGCCAGATCTCGGCCTACCGCGCGCAGCTCCGGCACCGTGGGATCGGGCTCCATACCCGAAGCGATGTTGTCATTCGTTCGGAACACCTTCAGCTCTCGGCTGCGCTCCCCATCGGGACTGGAGACGCGCACCCCAAGATTGGCGCGAACGGTTCGAGAGGCACGCCGAACTCGCCGAGTGCGCTCCACCTCATAGTCGACCGGCACCTCTACGATCTCGGTCCAGGTGCGGGTCTGCGCCTTGGGGACGCTCTGAGTGCGCCCGGTAGACTCGCATCCATTTCCCAGGTAGGGGTTGATGCACTCCACCACGGGCACATCGACCTGAACGAGCACGGTCTCGGTGCGCTCCACCTCTTGCAGCTCGTAACGAGTCTCGGTCGCGGTGTAGCTCTCGAGCTCGGACCGGGAGGAGACCTCGGTCGTGCAGCCCGTGGCCTCGATCTGGATGCGGATCGGTGCGCCCCCGCCTCCCCCAGGCTCAGGCGACTCGAGAGGCAGCATCTCTTTGCAGGAGTCATCCGCGACCCACTCCACGCTGTGGACCGTGACAGCGAGCTGGGGAGCGGCGGCGACCTCGAGGGACATCGGCCCATCCCAGCCGTACCGTGCGGCGATCTGGGAGTACATCGCCTGGGTGACCGGCATGGACTCGGCCGCGATATTGAGCACGATCTGCCGCTGGGAGTCGACTTGCTCCTGGAACCAGGCCCGTCCCTCGTGGCCCTCGGGCAGATGGCTCATCAGCGGCATCGCCTGGGAGAGCTGCTCCGACACCCGGACCGGCGCGCTGCGGATCTCGGCCAGATCCGCCACTGCAGAGGCCTGCTCCAACATCGAGATCCGAGCCTCGATGTCGGCCCCTTCGGGACAGGGGGAGAGCAGCTCATGCAGGGCCTGAGCCTGCTCGTAGTCGATGGACTCGAGTGCCTCGACCTCGGGCCCGAGCCGCTCCATCCGAATCGCGCACCCCCGCTTGCGGGCGATGGACCATTCCTGCTGGGTGAGGTCATCGTCCAGGGTGTTGAACCACGCGCGCTCGGCCTCGACCGGGTCCCCCGATCGCTCCAGTTCAACTGCGCGGAGCATGGCCGGGGTCTTCATGGACCAGCACCCGCTCAAGGGGAGCAAATAGAGGCACAGCAGGCCGCGGTTCACGGGGCACCCCCGATATCGATGGTCGTGTCGGTGGCCTGGACCTGGACCTCGCCCAGCCACTCCCCTGTGAACGAGTCCGCCAGCCAGAAGGCGTGGCCCACTGAGGTGTCGAAGGGCGTGGGGATACCGGGGACCAGCAACCCGAGGTTGAACGGTGTGCAGTCCGACGGCACCCAATAGAGATTGGCGGCAACGGCCGTATTGTTCACGAAGAACACGCTGATCGGGTCCCCTCCATCCACAGAGCACAGCGTGGGCTGGAAGGGCGGTGGATCGCTGTCGGTGTCCACATCGGTGTCGGTGTCCGTGTCGGTGTCGGTGTCGGTGTCGGTGTCGGTGTCCGCATCTGCGTCGGTGTCGGAGTCCGAGTCGGTGTCGGAGTCCGCGTCGGTGTCGGTGTCCGCATCGGTATCGGCGTCCGATACATCACGCAGAAACTCCTCATAGGGCCGCGCATCGAGATCGATACAGCTACAGAGCAGGAGCGGGAGCAGGAAGGCGCGCATGGCCAAGACTACCCCGATGCCCCCCCTGCGCCACCCGGCGAAAGAGCACTGAAAGCGGCGCGCGAGTTGCCCCGCCACGACATGCCCCCTGTTTCGGGATCGAAGAGAATCTGACACAGATCGAGGCATCAGCGGACTGCCAAGTCCCCCAAGCCAACAAGGCTCGCACCCATGTCCAGGTTGCTCACGGTACTCCTCGTGTTCCTCAGCGGATGCCTCGAAGTTCCCGGCAGCGTCGAGGATTTCTCATCATCGACCCCCAAGGAGCTCACCGATGAGGCCATCCTATGTGGTCTCGACTCCCTGGACGAGGACACCTTCTGCATGCCCGGCGAGACCTTCGAGCGCTGGCTCCGGGAAGGGGAGCTCAGCATCCTCGATGGCAAGGTCACCAGCAGCGGGGCATCCGGCGCGATGAAGGTCCTGGTCGAGCTGAAGCACCCCGATGCACCGGAAGATCTGGTGTTCCATATGAAGTGGAAGCCGGCCGCGGGCGCATGGAATGGCCTGAACAACTCCCCCCGCAAGGAGATCGCCGCCTACCAGCTGCAGAAGATGTACCTCGATCAACAGGACTGGCCCGTCCCCCCGACGGTGATGCGCTGCCTGCCGATCCAACCCGGGCACACGGTGGAGAAGCGCGCGGGCGAGAAGGATATCGACTGTGCCTGGGGCCTGGCCTCCTACTGGCTGAGCCATATCGACACCCCCGGCATGGTGGACTGGGAGCGGGTGGACAACGACGAGGAGTACAAGCGCGCGATCACCACTCTAAACCTGTATATGTACCTGATCGGGCATCGCGACGCGCACTACTACAACTGGCTGCTGACCACGGGGAATGGCCCGCTGCGGGGCATCAGTATCGACAATGGCATCTCCTTCAGCGGCTTCAACAACTTCACCAAGAAGAAGGAAGACTGGAAGGGGCTGATGTCCCCGGCCTACCCCAAGAATGTGGTCGACCGGCTGCGAGAGGTGTCGGACGCCGACCTGGCCGAGCTCCATGTCGTCGGGCGCTGGAATGTGGTGGGACGGGACTTCCAGCGCGATGGCGACGGTGGGCTCGAGCTGCCCGCCCGCAAGCCCTGGTTCTACAGGCGCAAGCAGGGGCTGTATATGCACGGGCTCCGGCAGGGCGAGCTGCGGACCATCCGCCGAAAGATTCGAAAGCTACTCCGTAAGGTCGACTCCGGCAAGATTCCCACATTCTGATCGGACTCCAATATGAACTCCCCCAAGAAGAGCCCGCTCGACCGGTTCCTCAGCCTGTTCTCCGAAGTTCGGGCGGGTGAGGGCTTCGATGTCCTGCTGCTCCTCAGCAACCTGCTGCTGGTGCTCGCCGCCTACTATGTGCTCAAGACCGTCCGGGAGCCCCTCATCGTCGCCAGCGGGGGCGCGACGTACAAGACCTACGCCTCTGCGGTTCAAGCTGGGGTGCTCGTGGGCTTCGTGCCCGCCTACGCTTGGCTCGCCGAGCACGTCCCACGCATCCGCTTGCTCGGCACCGTCACCCTGTTCTTCATCGGCTGTATGGAGGCCTTCGTCCTCGCCCACTTCGCCGGGGTGGCCAACCTGGGCTTCCTGTTCTATGTGTGGGTCGGGATCTTCAGCGTCGCGATCATCGCGCAGTTCTGGTCCTATGCAAATGACCTGTTCAACCGCGAACAGGGCGAGCGGCTGTTCCCCATCATCGCCATCGGCGCGACGGTCGGCGGTACCGCGGGCGCTCGCATCGCCGGTTCCTTATTCGACATGGGCTACGGTCCCTTTCAGCTGCTCCACGTCTCCGCGGTCATGCTCCTCGCCACCCTCGGGCTGTATACCCTCACCGAGAATCGCCTCGGTGGAGGGCGTACAGAAGAAGGCAGCGCCAAGCCCGAGCCGATGGGCAACACCGGGGGCGGGTTCACGCTGGTCTTCCGGAACCCGTACTTGATCTCCATCGCCGCACTGCTCATTGTGCTGAATATGGTCAACACCACCGGCGAGTTCGTGCTCACCTCCATGGTCTCAGATGCCGCCAACGCCGCCAACGCCCTCGATCCGTCCGTCTCCGTCGACCAATTCATCGGTAGCTTCTACGGCGACTACTTCTTCTGGGTGAATGTGGGGACCGTGCTCATCCAGGCCTTCGTGGTGTCCCGCATCGTGCGCTTCGCCGGCATCGCTGGAGCGGTGTTCGCGCTTCCCCTCATCGCCCTCGGGGCCTACAGTCTGATCGCCGCCGGGGTGGGGCTGTCCATCGTCCGGTGGGCCAAGTCCGCCGAGAATATGACCGACTACTCGGTGATGAACACCGCCAAAGCAATGCTCTGGCTGCCTGCGACCCGCGAGGAGAAGTACAAGGCCAAGGCCGCCATCGATACCTTCTTCGTGCGGCTCGGAGACGTCTTCGCCGCGCTGCTGGTATTCATCGGCACCTCTGCAGTCGGCCTGGGCATGCAGGGCTTCGTCCTGGTCAACCTCGGGCTGATCGCGCTGTGGATGGGCATCGGCGCGGTGGTCGTCCGCCGGTACCACGCCCTGGCGACCGAGACATGATCGCACTGCTCCTGCTGATCGGCTGCGGTCCCCGGCACCTCGATCTCGCCGGCCCCTACGGCATCCGTGACCACGCTCCCCTCGAGGTGCGCGACCCCGATCACCTCCGGCTCCTCCTCGTCGGCGACATCGGCGAGCGCCTCGATCCGGGGCCCTACCGCGCCCAGGGCTTCCCCAAGTCGGAGCGCCGCCGCACGCCCCATCCGGCACAGAGCACCATCGCCGCCTCGACCCGAGAGGCCTGCGGAGAGACGGGCTGCGATCTGGCCCTCATCCTCGGAGACAATATCTACCCCGCAGGCATCTCAGGGGGCCGTCACCAGAGCGACGACGAGGCGCTGCTCGGCAATGCCATCGACGGCTACGGGACACCGTACTCGCTGGTGGTCCTCGGCAACCACGACTGGGGCCCGTCGCTCCCCCGCACCCGGCGCGCACACCGCGAGCTCGACCTCATCGCCACCTACCCCGACTGGCTCGGGGGGCACTTCTACTCAGTCGACGCGGGCATCGTTCGCTTCGTCGCCCTGGACAGCAACTACCTCGTGCGGCGGGGCAAGGAGGCCGGGGATCCCGTGCTGAACCACTGGGTGGAAGACCGGCTCGATACGGACCAATGGACCGTTGTCCTCGGCCACCACCCCCTTCGCTCGGCAAGCCGCCACGGTGACGCCGGCTCCTACCACGACGTGGGCATGCGGCTGTGGAGCGGGAAGCGGTACCGCACCTGGACCGATCAACAGCTGGTCGGCCACACGGACTTCTACGCGTCAGGGCACGAGCACGACCTCCAGTTCTTCGAGCTGCCTGGGCACACGGCTGCCATCGTCTCGGGCTCCGCAGCCGAGTGCTCTGCCCCTCCAAGCACCATACGTCCCAGCCCGATCGCCCCGACCTTCCTGCGCAATGGATATGGATTCGCCATCCTCGACCTGAGCCCGAGTGCTGCGACAGTGACCTTCTACGATGTCGCCGGGGCTCCCCTCTGGCAAGCGAAGCGCCAGCGCAACGGAGACTGGACCTATCCCACCGGGCCCCAGGTCGACCCCGCTCACTCCTGCGCCGAGGATGCCGAGCAGATGAAAGACATCCAGCGCAACACCCCATGAACAAGTCCATCATCATTGGGGGACTACTCCTCTCCATCGCCCTCCTCGGACTGTGGTTCGCGCAGCATTCGCGCCCAGACCCAGCGCCCCCCAGCCCCATCGCGCCCGTCTTCCTCGCGCTCGACGGGCCGGTCTCTCTGGGAGCGGCCGAGGTATCCGGGCTCACCTGGTGGGGCGACGACCTGCTCCTGCTCCCCCAGTATGGCGACCTGGAGGGCTGCGACGGCCCCTGCGCCTTCGAGCTCTCCCGAGACGAGCTCCGAGCCGCTATCGCGGACCCCAAAAATGTACTCCACCCGCGACCCCGCGCGATCACCCTCAGCCAGCCCCTCGATATGGAGGGCTTCGAGGGCTTCGAGGCGATCTGCCTCTCCAAGGGTCAGGCCTTCGTGCTCGCCGAGACCGAGACCGAGACCCTCACCCTCGGCCACCTCCTCCGTGGCACAGCGGACCTGGACCTCGACTGCTCCCAGCTCGAGAAACTCGAGCCCCCCATCCAGATGAAGAACCTCTCCTACGAGGCGATGGTGGCGAGCGCCGATGGCGTCCTGGCCATCCCCGAGCTCAACGACCTCGACCATGCCCAAGCGACGCTCATCGATGGGCAAGGTGGCCTGCAGCCCGTTCCCTTCCCCCGGCTGCGGTACCGGGTCACAGACGCTACAAATACCGATGAATACGGGTTCTTCTGGGTGTCGAATGTGCACTGGCCCGGCGATGGGCTCGGCTCGACGACGACCGGTGTGGAGAGGCTGCTGCGCCTTCGCTGGACGGGCCACGAGGTCACAGGTCCCGATCAGATCGTCGACCTGGCCCTCCCCGAAGAGGGGATCCGCAACTGGGAGGGGGTCGCCCGCTTCGAGGGGGGCCTGCTGATGGTGACCGACGAGCATCCAGGGACCCTGCTGGCCTGGGTTCCGCTGCCATAGCGCCCATCAGCGCCGATGCTTTTTCTTGCGGAGCGCATCGTGGAGAACGGGGAGCCCGACACCGATCCCCGCACCGAGCAACGCCCCAACGCTGACATCATCCCAGCGGTGCTTGCCCGCCGCCACCCGGGAGACCCCCACCGCTCCGGTCCACAGCACCGCCGGGATATAGGCGGCCCACAGCGCTCCACGCTGGGATCCGGGGCGACTGAGCACCAGCTGGGTCGCCACCGAGAAGGTCGCCGCTGCTCGACCTGAATGAGCACCCGGCCCAGGTCCCGACGTCCGCTCCCCTCTCCCCCTCCTGTCAGCGTCTCGGTCGGAAGCAGAGCGGTGCCGATGGACCCGAAGAGCAGCGCATCCGACAACCGAGCAGCACCCGAGCTGGGAAAGCCCGGGGTGTCGAAGAAGGGTTGGCTGCCCACGATCTCCGGGCATCGCCCCCCGGGAATATGGCAGCGTTCGGGCGGAGGGAGCCGCTCCTCTGCGGCGATCCCCAGCCCCGCCCCCAGGATTCCCGCACCGGCCAGGGCCCAGAGCGCGGGCGTGGGCTCGGGTGGAGGGGGCGGCTCCGATTGGGTCGAGGCCATCAGCACGGGCAATAGCAACAGCATCAGGCTCTGGTCTCCCGACGGAGCATTTCGTATCACAGCCGCACCCGGAGTCGCCGGGCGAATCGGCTCTGTGGTGGCAATCTTGGACCGCGCTCGCGTAACGCCCGACGATGTCGGAATACAGGGCCCCTCCACCCAGACCTCGAGGCCGAAATGTCCATCAAGCTCACCTACTTCGACTTCAACGGAGGCCGCGGAGAGGAGTGCCGCCTCGCACTGCACGTCGCCCAGGTCCCCTTCGATGACCAGCGGATCGGCTTCGCGGACTGGGCCTCCCTCAAGCCACAGACGCCGTGGAAGAACCTTCCCGTGCTCGAGCTCGATGGGCAGGCCATCGGCCAGACCAACGCCATCCTCACCTGGATCGGCAGAGGCCATGATCTGCATCCAACCGACCCCTGGGAGGCGGCCCGCCACGAGGCCGTGCTCTCCGCCGCTGAGGACCTCCGCCACGCGGTCGGACCGACCCTCCGCATGAGCGACCCCACCGAGAAGCAGGCCGCCAGAGAGGCGCTCGCCAAGGGCTATATCCCTCAGTGGGGTGCAGACGTGGAGGCTCAGATCGGCGAGGGTCCCTTCCTCGCCGGAGATCGGATCCACATCGCCGATCTCAAGCTCTTCGTCGTCGTCAACTGGTTCGCGATCGGCGCCGTCGACCACATCCCCGGCGAGGTCTTCTCCGACTGCCCCAAGCTCAACGCACTGCACCAGGCCGTCGCCCAGCACCCTGCCGTCCAGAGCTGGTACGCCGCCCACTGACCGACCTGCGTCGGGTGTCGGGGCCCATGACGTACCGTGACTACTCGACAATACCCCCTTCAATACAGCTATTTGCCCAGAAAAAAGGTCTCCGAATCAACAAACTTTCAAGCACGAGCAAATAGCAGCGGCCCGCCCTCGTCCACAGAAGCAACAAAGAGAGGCCGACATGCTCAACACCATCACCCGCCACCTGGTCACCTTCGGAATCGGCACTGCGCTGCTATTCGGCGCCACCCTGTCCACCGCCGAGGCGGGCGACCGAGCCCCAGCCCGCACCCACCAGGCCCGCCCCGCCCGGGCAGCTCACGGCCAGACCTACCGTGCCCCCGCTCGGGCAGCTCACGGCCAGACCTACCGTGCCCCCGCCCACAACACCTACGTCGCGCCCCGGCACAACACCTACGTCGCGCCGCACAACAGCTACACCGTCGTCCGTCCCCACCGCCCCAGCCCCTTGCACACCTGGGTCGAAGGTGCCTGGCGCGGCAATGGCCACAACCGGACGTGGGTCGCTCCCCACTGGCAGGCCCCGATTCACTAGGCCATTCCCACACAACCACCCATTCAGGCCGCGCTCGTCCACCCGATGAGCGCGGCTCTCTCGTTGTTCACATCGAGTGGCCCTACTGAGAGCGCGTGTTCACCACATCCGACGTGTCCCAGTTGGTGACGTTGACCCGGAGCTCAGAGTTCGTATTCCAGGCCTCGACCCCGACCTTCACCCGGTCCGAGGTATCCCAGTCCTTCACGACCACCGGCAGAGGCTTCGATGCCTCCTCGATCTTCACTCGCATCGTAGCGAATCCCGTATTGGTCAACACATCGGGCCAGTTGTTCACCTCGCAGCGAACCGTCTCGATGCCCTGAGCCTGTGCGGCGGGGATGACCCCGAATCGATCGGCCACCAGGAGCAACAGCGCAGCACCCTGGATGGCGACGAGAATGTGGAGAGTACGATCGGACATGGTTCCTCCGGAACAACTGGGGCTAGCTTACTGCTTCTGGAGCGCACCGAGCTGAGCCCGACGGGCCTGGGCCTCGGCCTCGGTGTCGCGCATACCTTCGCGAAATCGCTTCCACACCGAGGCGATCTCATCGTGGACCCGCGCGATGTCTTCGCGGCTGGCCTGCTCGAGCATGACCTCGACCCGCTCTTCGCCCAGGTCGAACCACAGCGAGTAGTCGGTATGGCTCAGCTCGATGCTGGGCTCTCCACGGGAGTAGAGCCACCCCAGCTCGATCCCATGTGCCTTGAGCTGAATACGACGACTGCGCCACATCGGAAACAGGGCAATCCCACCGAGTACACCACTGGCGATCACCGGTGCGATCAAGCTGTCCAGACTCGTCGGTCCCAGAGCCACTACGCTGGCCATCAGGAGCGCGGTGAAGCCAGCGGCCCAATACGCTCCGCGGTTCCGCTCCCGATGGACCACCGCCCACCCGTCGGCGGACTCCACCAATCGAAGCTCTCTGTTGATCGTCCGTCGACTCATAGGCCAACCCTAACGGAGTCGCCGGGTTTACGAACCGACCTTCGTCCACACTGATCATCGACTCAACGAATCATCCGGATCTGCATGAACTCTGGGAGATCTCGTGCGCCTCGCCGGGCGGCTGATGGGCTTTGATGTCCTGACCAGCCCGGTCCCTCTCAGGTGGGCGGCCCGAGATCGAGCACATACAGCTCCTCGGTGAAGGTCTTCATCCGCCCATGGGGGTCTTTGGGGTTGGGGCGCTTCTCGGTCTTTCGCAGGACCAAGAGGCTGCCCTCGACCGCGGACTTCTTGACCGGGTAGACCAGCACGGCCTGACGGGTCTTGCCTGGGCCGATCTTGTCGTCCTCCCAGAAGTCGATCCAGCCATCCTTGCCCTCGAGATAGACCGCGCTGTTGTAGGGCTGGTTGTAGACCTTGTCTCCGTCGCCATTCATCAGGTAAAAGGCGCTGTCGACGCCACCCTTTACCGGCTTCGTATTGGTGAAGCTCAGCTCCAGGGCCAGGGTGTTCTTGCCCACATTCTTCATGGCGCGGCGCTCGTCGCTGTTCTTGATCTCGGGAAGAGAGTCCTTGCCCTGCCACTCCGTGACCTGGTCGACCTGGACCTCCAGACCGTCGATGACCAAGGAGCTGCCGGCGCCGACCGCTGTGCACGGACACTCGAGCTCCTTCTCGAGGAACTCGCACAGACTCTGCGCCTGGCTGCTTCCTCCGCCGCCGACCCCTCCGCAGGCGAGGGTCGTCAGTCCGACGGTGAACATGAACAGGGGGAGCGGGATACGTGTGCTCAAGTAGCCTCCAGAATCGCGCCCACCGTAGCACTGTCAGCAACGCAGCGACGGGAATCCGAGCTCGAGGACTCCTTCCGGGCCCCCGTCGACACAAGCCCCACAGTTGCTGCAGCTCGGCAAGACCTCTCCGGTCAGCGGAGCGCAGCCCATCGGGCACTCTCGCTCACGGCTATGACAGTCCACGCAGAGCGCGCGGGTGTGTCGGATCTTCAGGGACCAGGGTGTTGTACACAGCCCATAGACCGCACCGATTGCGCGCCGGGCCAGGAATACCTCGGCGGTGAGGATGACCGCGAGGATCAGCACCTCTCCACCCCGCCCTGGGCCGGATGCGCCTACGGATCGGGTCGCCGAGCTCGCTGAATGGTCTCTGAGGACAGCTCCACATACAGAACACCCGCCCGAGAGATCGGCACGTTGGGTGGACCGTTCTCGGTCGCAGTGGCCGATCGACCCCGGTGCGACCCGGCCGACCCTGGCTGGACGATAGAGCACACCACGCGGGAGGGTGAGATCGCCGCCTCCGTGGACTCTTCGGAGCGGTTGATCTACGCTCGATCCGATCCGGGGGAACAACCTATGCGCAGAATTCTGATGGCCCCGAACGGTGGAGCCACCCCTCTGCCTCTATTGTACACCTACCAAGGAACCTGGGAGCCCCGCCAGCTGGAAGGTCTCGCCTGGAACGACGCACCGGAGAGCATGACCGCAGGACTCTGGGGTGCGGCCACAGGCGGAGGTGAGCTCATCGCCGTCGGCGCATCGAATAGCAACAGACCAGCGATCGTTGTCGATGGGCCCGACGGTCTGACCCAGGAGTACCGAAGTGATCGGACCGACGCCAGGCTTACAGCTGTTGCCCGAACCGCTGACAATCGAGCCTGGGCAGTGGGAGCCGCCCTGGTCCAGAACCAAGACGATATTCCGGGTCCGCCTCCTATCGTGTACTTCGACGGGTCGACCTGGTCACCAGTAGACGCTCCCCCCGAGAGTCAGGGGATGAGCTTCAGCAGCATAGTCACTACCTCCGAGGGGGTGATCGCCTTCCCAAATATCACTCAGTACCCCAGGGACTCGGGGACCGAGCACTACCCCCCGGTCTTCCTGGGAGCCACACCAGAGCCGCTGGACCTTCCCCCCACCGACGACCCCGAAGCACTTATCGGCGTGAATGCAACCGCCGTATCACCCGATGGAGTCGTGTGGATGGGAGGTAGCTCCCGAGGCGCTGACTCCCCGACGAGGAGCTATCTGGCTCAGTTCGCCTGCGACTGACGAGAACTCTTCGCCCTACCGCACGTCAGGCGCGCAGCGCGAGGTTCTCTTCGACCAAGGCGAAGATCGCCGCGACCGCCTCGATGAATACGAGATCCTCATCGTCGAAGCCACCGCGCTTGTTGAGGACCTGGAGCACGCCGATGACCTTGCCCGCGTGGTCCAGAAGCGGCACACAGAGGACCTTCTCGGTGCGGTAGCCCGAGGCCTTGTCCCAGCGGGCATCGAAGCGGTCGTCCTTGAGCACATCGTTGATTCGAAGTGGAATGCCGGTCATGGCCACCCAACCCGCGAGCCCCTGGCCCACCTTGAGCCGGATCTCGAGTGCGTCGTCCCCCTGGGTGATGCGGGAGTGCAGCTCGCCAGTAGCCGGGTCCATGAGGTAGAGCGTGGAGCGATCGGCACCGAGCACCTCGCTCAGCTTGGCGACCAGGTCGTCGAGCTGAGCATCGCGATGCCCGCTCTTGCCTGCGCTTCGTGCGATATCGATCAGAGCGTCGAGTCTTCTACGGGCCCAGGACATGGCTCCTCCACGGAGCCCATCCTATCGCGATGGCGGCACTGCCGGGGCAATCGGACCGGTCGAGCCCGTCCCAGCTACGGAGCCGGGAATACCACCGCCATCGCCAGGCTCAGGAGCAGCCCCACTCCGCCCACACCGCCGAGCACCAACCCGACCGGGGGAACCGAGGAGAAGAGCGCGCCCAGGATCACCGTCCACACCCCCATTGCCATCGCCGCTCCGAAGCTCGCGACCCCGCCCGAGAGGAACTGTGCGAACCGCCCCTGACTCCGAGTCAACATCAGGGCCCCGACCAGACACAAACCCTGGAGCACGAGCGCAATGGGAAGGGAGTAGCCCGCCCCGCTCACCGCTGCGAGCCCGAACCAGCCCCCGACCACCACGGTCTGGAGCAGTCCCAGGAGCACCCCGATGCCCGGCCAGACGATGGGGGAGGTGTCGTCCAGCAGATGCTCGATGGCTCGCAGCGCCCGGCGCTCCTCCCGGCGCAGCTCTCCGTGGACCTCGGCAACGTGACGGAGCAGCGCCATCAGCGCTTCCCGGGCCGCTGGCCCCTCGGGGTGGGTGCGAAACAGCTGACCTGCCGACTTCAGGCAGTCGGTGGCCAGCTCATCCTCCTCGGCAAGCCGCCGGAGGTTGGCCTCGAAGTCAGCAGTGCCGAGGGCAATGAGGCGCTGTAGCAGGGGGTTGGAGACCCGCTTCAAGGCCGAGTGGAACGCGCGGGTCTCCTTCTCCTCGAGCTCACCATCCGCGCTGGCCACCAGGATGAAGGCGGAGATCGGCGCCAGCGCCGCCTGCTGATAGTCGTACTCGTCCGGAAAGGGCGGAGGGCCGTTCTTCGCACGCTCTGCCCCACCCTCGAGCATCCGCTCCACCTCGGCGAGGGCCCGACGCTCATCCGCACCCGGCGAGGAGCCGGACTGTGCGACGCGCTCGAACACGCTCATCAGCTCCGCCATCGCAGCGGGGTCCTGGCGGAGCAGCGCACCGATCCCCGCCAGACTCCGCGGCACGAGGGAGGGGTTCTCCAGCAGATGAGCCAGGGTCTCTTCGGCATCCAGGGGGCAGTGGATCACGATCTTCCGCAGGAGCTCGGACTCACAGGTGAGCATTCCCATGCGAAATATCAGCAGCTCCGAGGGCTCGACCTCTCCATCCGCGATGGCGATGTGCAGGAATCCCGCGAACGGGGCGATGGAGCTGATGAGCAGGAGCTCGGGATCCAGGGCGACTGGAGACTCATCGGTCGGGGCTTCCATGTCGATGGGAGCCTCCCTCTCGACCTGGATGCGCGCCCAGAGATCGACGAGGGACTGCTCGGGATCGTGCCAGCGCTTGGCGACCCGCTGGGACACCGGGACGATACGAGCGCCGATCCGAAGGGCGGGGAAGCCTGCCGCCTGAGCCAGGGTGCGCACCGGCACCACCACGCCGTTGTCATCATAGGTGACGAGGTCTCCATCCCCAGCGAGGTCTCGCACGACCTTGAGGCTCACCAGGCCCAGCGCCATGAGGACCTGGGTCGGGTACCGGGTGGAGTCCTCCGCCCCGTCGCGAAGCGTTCGAAGCAACCGGTCGATCGCGAACAGCGCCTGCTCGCCGTCGGCGGGGTCGAGCCGGACCCCACACAGGGTGTCGAAGACCGGCGCGACGGCGGCGACCATGGCATCCAGCTCGTCCAGGCTCCGGTCCATGGAGAGGCCCGGATTGCGCCCAAGGGAGTGATTCAGATCGCTCAACGGACTGGACTGAAGGGTCTCGGTGGAGAATGGCTCGGTGTTCATGGGGGTCCTTTGGGTAGGGGGTTCGGACACAGCGGTCCGTGCCGGGTACCGGCGTGAGGAAACAAGTGGATGGACGATCTCGGGCACCCTCGTCCGGGGGTGTGGGCGCTACGCGGCGACCTCGAAGCACGGCCTCGGGTCGCGCAAGAAGCGCCGGTTCGTCTCATCGGTCATGAACAATCTGGGGACCTCCTCGGTTCTGGTGGCTGTGTAGTATCGACACACCGAAATCACGCAAGGTCCATATACAAACTATTTTTTCCGGAAAAACAACCCCCCGAAGAAGCCAGCCCGCTCAGTCGGAGCGGCCTCAGCAACGCCCGCGGACAGGCCCGGCCTCGGGGCGCGAACCGGTCCGTCCGCTGAGATGAAGCCCACCGGGGCGGACCGAACTCGACCCTGATCTGCGCGGGGATCCCCCAAAAAAATACCACGCTCACCTGCCCCCGGGTCCCGTGAGAGGTCGAGGCCTGCATGGCCGACACGCTCTGCCCCAATCCTACCGACATCTGCAGCGAGCGGGACGACAACACCATCTACTGCGACAACGGGTCCCAGTAGCCCGATCCGGCCCTCAGGGATTGGCGGCCATCCAGGCCTCGATCTCTTCGGGGGTGTAGTAGTCGATGCGCTTCTGGGCCTCGACCTCGGCGATGACGTGGGCGTACAGCCACTCGCGGAACAGGTAGTCCCGTTCCAGCGGGGGGCGCTCGATGGTCGTGAGATCGGGGTTGGCCGAGAAGTAGCTTCTGTCGCTGGTGTTGGGCAGGAGCGTGATGCTCACGCCCTCGAGCTCGGGGAAGAGGTTGTCGTGGACCGCGTCGAGCAGGACCCCAAGCCCCGCCTCATCGAGCGCGGATGGACCTCCATCGAGGAGCTCAGGGCAGGTGAGTGGCCCAGCAAGGGGGGGCTTCTTCGGGGGCGCCAGAGCAGGCGAGCAGGAGCGGGATCATCACTCGGCGCGTCGTCGAATCCCCGCTGGGATCCACGAGATCATCCGGCCACGGCGACCCCTCATTGCAATCAAGCAAGTGATTGACTACGAAACTCGACCGGAGAATCCATGTCTTCCGCAGCCCGAACACTGGCCGACTGGCTCGAACAGAACGTCGAGGTACCGCCGCGCTTCGGCCCCCCCGTCCCCGGCGCCTCCGGCCCCCTGGCAGCGCTCTATCGCGCATTCGATGGCCAGCTGGATGGGCCGCCCCTGATCGGCGCTCACCGCATCCTCGCTCTCGACCAGGCCCGCGCAGAGAAGCAGAGCATGGATTCCCTCGCCTCCAGCGAAGCCTGGGAGGATGCGTGGTGGAGCCCCGACTGGTATCCATTCGCCTCCGATTGGACCGGACAGCTCCTGGTCGTCGATGCCAAGAGCGGCCGGGTGATCGAGTTCATCCACGACGACGACGCCCGGCCCGAGATCGCCCCCGACCTCGACCGACTATTCACCCGCATCTGGACCGCCCTGAAAGCGGGAGATGTCGTCTACGACCCCCGGTTCGGGATCGGCACGCCCGACGAGATCACCGCCTACCACGCGGCCCGCGCACGCCTCGCCGAGAATCGACCCGCCCCACGCCCGGAGGGGCGACCGGGAGCCACCCTGGCCCTGGTCGGGATCCCGATGTGCGGGGTCTTCGCGCTGGGTCTGTACCTCGAGCTGGACGCGGGCGACACCGCCCTCGGGACCACCGCGGTCGCGCTGGTGATGACGGCGGTGGGCTACAAGCTCGGCTGGGTGGTCTGAGCTCGGGCTTCCTCAAGTTCAGTCTCCGGGCCGCCGATGGAACAGAATGAAGAAATATGGAGCCATCGCTGCAGCGGTCATCGGACTGCTTGGGCTGGCCCGGCTGCTCGTCGGGCCTGATCGACCCCCTGTCGTCCACATCGACCCGCCCCGCAGGGTACAGGCCCCATCCCCGTCGCATGCACCGCCCCCGGAGTCCCCGGACGCCACCGACTGGAGCCAGGTCGAACATAGGCCCGCTCCTCCACATCCGCAGAGCATCTCCGATACAGAGGGTTGGATCCGGTGGACCGAGGGTATATTTCAGGTCTGCGGTGTTCAACCCCTCGAGCCGGGAGTCCTGCGCGCACTACTGCGACGCGTCTCAGAGCCACAGGAGCAGTGCCTGCTGACAGCGATGCGAGCCCACAGAGAGCGAAGCACCGAGGAGGACCAAGATGCCGGCCTGTATCTGTGGTGCTGGCTCGAGGCCTACCACCTGCGCTACGGGCCCAAAGCGCGCTGGCTCGCCATCTGGGAGGAGAGGCCCAAGGACTGGGAAAGCCCCCCTCTACAGCGATCGATCTACCTAGTCTACCGAACCAAAGTAGTGAATTGGCTACCATCTGGCTACCGGCGAAGTTCCCTGGACTGGCTGAACATCCACTATCAAGGGCTCAACCCGGAGCAACGCGCGCAACGAGTCCTCCTACACACAGCGATCTCTGGACTGGGCGGTGCCGGATGCCAGCCATCCCCTCATGCAAACGGGGAATATTGGTGTCACGACTGAGCATCCACAGACCGGGGCACCGGACCGGCGCGCTACAGTGCCCCGCCACGCAGTCCCGGTAGTGCCACCCAGATCGACGTGCACGAGGTCTACTCGGGCTGAGCGATGTTCGCGATCGGACGGATGATCCCAGACCTTCAGCCGAGCTTCGACACCTTCGTGAACGGACTGAAACGCCGCGTCGAGTCCTGAGGGACTCAGCTTCCCCGCTGACACGGACAACCGATCGAATCGCAAAATCCATCCTCAGTATTGGTTCAGCCAGGCTTCTCTCATCGCATTCACCCGCTCCTCGGGCTCCCGTAGCTGGGTCGTCTGTTCTCGAATTCGTCCCACCGTCTCTTGTTCGAGGGCGAGCCAGGAATCCAGGCGGGCGCGGTCTTCGTCCGAGAACGCTCCGCTGTCGATCAGGGTGTTGAGTCGATCGAGCTCGGACTGCCGTTGATCGGCCATGGCCTCGTTCATGTCGGCGAGCTGGGAGGCCATATCCGCCAAGGTCTCGGGGGAGAGGGCCTGCTCGCCGTCGGGAACGGTGAGCTCGACGCCGTCGATGTCCCCGGTGGGGTCGAGGAGCTCCGCAAAGCTCCCCTTGGAGAAGAAGCCGTCATCGTGCTCGATGAAGGCCATGGGACGGCAGTCCGTGCCGGCGGCCATCTGGAGCTCGAACTGACCCGAGGCGTCGGAGCGGATGATCTCGCCGTGATCGCAGCCCCGAATGAGCACATCCTCGACGGGCTCACCATCGGCATCGCGCACCGTCCCACGCACCTGGATTGGACGAAGAGGCGCGACCGAACACCCACTCAGGCCGCGCTTTGCACCGGTCCAGCGGACCGTGGCCATGCCCTGGAGTCGCTGCCCGACGACCACCTGGCCGCTCGGCTGGTTCACCGCTGCGGTGAGCACGCCATCAGTCACCACAGGAAAGATGAGGGGCGGACTCCCGTGGGTCTCGAATGCGCCATCGGGGAGAACGCCGTTGACCGTACAGCGAATACGCGCCTTTCCAGGGCTGACCTCTTCATAGGCGACCGACTCCCAGTCGCTGGGCCCCTCCGGCACCATCGGGGGCTCGTCGGCACGAGGGAGGTTCATCTTGGATGCGGTAGGCTTTGCGACCGTCTGTGCAGTCCGCGTCGGGGAGAGAGATGTGCCGGATGAGTCCGGTGCGTCGCTCCCAGGCCCCAGCATGAACCAGAACATGGCTGCGAGGACCACCACAAGGAGCAGGATGGCGGCGTACTTCTGGCGGTGGCTCATCGATCCTCACTGGATGTAGACCGCCCCGAACTGGAGGGGTCCGGGTCGACGCGGGTGAGCCTACCCCAAGCGGTGGGATAGGATGCTCCTCGGAGGTGTAGCGATGGTCTGGTTCGCGATTCTGATGGGCTTGTCTGTGGCGCACGGCGGTCGATGTGGCGATGGGCTCGAGTTCGGCGGCCAGTATTTTCCATCCGGAGAGCGCGCCTTCGCAACCAAGGTGGTCGCTTATCGTCCAGGACCGGGCGCCTCCGAAGACTACGGGGATGCGTCGACCGCTCTCGGTGTACCGGACTGGGCAGAGGGCAAGGGAGCCGTCTCCCTGGGCACGCGGCAGAAGAAGACCCCCGCAGAGCTGGTGCTGGGGTTCGATATCGACATCGTCGATGGAAAGGGCGCGGATCTGTTCGTGTTCGAGGTCGGGCCTTTGGTCGAACGCACGCGGCTCGCGGTCAGCGTCGATGGGCACGACTGGGTGAAGGTGGGCATCATCAAGGGCAGCACCCGCGCGGTGGATCTGGCGGGCACTCCAGCAGAAGGCGGGCGGTGGCGCTACCTTCGACTGCGGAGCGTGGATTCCCATGGCAAGGCCCCGTGGGCAGGGCCCGATATCGATGCGGTCGGCATCCTGAGCTGTCCGCTGCTCAACAGCTGAGTCCTCGCTCTTCGAAGCGGCTCGCGGTCCCGCCGCCCCCTGTGGCACGGGCACCTGCGTCAACAGCGCGAACGCCAATCTATCCCCCGAACAGGTGACGTTCACGGGAACCCCTGGGGTCAGCTACGACATCATGGTGGACGGCTTCGAGTTCGCCGAGGCCGACTTCCAGATCACCGCCACCTGCCTGCCGGCCGGCACCTGCGCAGCAGATTCCGCTGAGCCCAACCAGACCTCGCTCCAGGCAGAGCCCCTCGCCACCGTGGTGCTCGGTACCTCCCTCAGCTTTGGCCCCTACACCGCCGCCGCCGACGACTGGTACTCCCTCGTCGCCGATCCGTTCACCGAGAATGTGTTCACCCTGACCTATGACAACACCGAAGGAGAGCTCGAAGCCTACCTATGAGACTCTTCACTCCAGCTCCAGGACTCGTCGGTCGGCCAGAACGGACAGGTCTCGGTATTCAAGTGGTATCTGCTCGGAGGAGCCATGTTCCTGGAGGTCGTGCCACCGGCGAACACCTGTATCGACTACACGATGCAGGTCGACGGGCGCGCTCCCACTCTGCCCTGAAAGCCGTAGCCGGTCGGCCCCTCAGCGCTCGACCGCGCCGGCGTTCTGAAGAATCGCGATGACAGCCGGGTGCTGCTCCCTCTCGGCGTTCTGAAGCGGAGTGTCTTCGAACGTCTCGCATCGCCCATTGGGGTCGGCCCCACGGGCCAGCAGCATGGTCACGACCTCTGGATTGCCCCCCACAGCGGCCATGCGCAGGGCGGCGTCCAGCACGGCCAGCTCCAGGAAGGACGTGCCATCGAAAGCCCCCTGCGGCGGTACCCCGGACCGAAGCAATAGGCGCACCCGCGCCGAGTCGGCGTCCACGATGGCCTTCTGCATCGCGCGCAGTCTGAAGGAGGAGGGCATGGGTGAGTATAGACCCCCGATACTCTGGGGGGCGTGATCCTCCGCCGCACAGAGGCGACCGAAGCCCGCCGGCGATAAATCCGAAGAATCCGGCCATCGAAATGACCAACGCCGAACACCACCGACTCGATGAACCTCGGTGTTGAACATGGGGTGGCATAGGATCTCGAACCCCAGACCTGCTGATCACGGCAGCATCCTCGCCCAAGATGGATGGGTGAGCTCTCGGACTCCGCTGATGAGGCCCTACGGGGCGAACACGAAGCTGTCCACGCGGATCAGGAGGTCCTCCGTGACCGGCGCCACCGCGGAGCTGTCGCTGTTGGACCAAGCCAGAGGAGACTGAGGAACCGTCGGAGAGAAAGCGCTGTTGTCCGCGACCACGGTGAGCAGCCCCCCATCGGGCTGAGGGACCATGCTGACCAGCCACTGCCCATGCCCGCCCCCCGGGCGAAGCT
>Ga0316208_1000167_pt1 | contig 93828 bp, 84 predicted proteins | sample 3monopyrite_MG_FD_204944 | JGI IMG/M metagenome (GOLD analysis project Ga0316208, IMG submission 204944) | Microbial mat bacterial communities from mineral coupon in-situ incubated in ocean water Damariscotta River, Maine, United States -... | ecosystem: Environmental > Aquatic > Marine >... | reverse complement strand
TGCTGCCGATTCCCAGTGAACACGGACGTACAGTGTAGCGAGTCTCGCGCGAGGCCCAGCGCAGCGCTTCGTTGCGGGGTCAGTTTTGCGAGCAGACAGGGGGTCAATTCTGGCGAGCGCTGAAGTCATGAGATTCGTGCACCTGGCGTGGAAGGATGGAACAGCGCTGACTGCTACCAAACATATGTATCTACGCCGTCATCCGAAGGATCTTCCCAAGCAGGGGCTCAGAGGGCGGGGCGCATCGCGCCGAGCATCATCGACAAGACCATGAAGCACGGGCCAGAGCAGCGGACCAGAGCGGCGATTTCGTGGAACCGGATCCCGTGGGACCTTACCGTCGATGAACCGAGCGAGAAGCTCCTCCTGCCAGGGGAAGGGCGTCTCTGCGGGTCGAAGGGCCAGGGCCTGCTGGAGCCATTCGGCGGTGTGGGTGTCCGTGCTCATCCGCCGTCCTCCCGCGTCCACTCCAGCAGCTTGGCCCTAAGGTCCGCCTTGCTCGGTAGCACCAGCCGGTACTCCCGCGCATGCACGTTGGCTCCCTCAGGCAGCGTGATCTCGACCAGGGCGTCATGCTTCTTCTTGCACAGGATGATGCCGACGGTCGGGGTCTCCTCGTCCAGCTTCACGTGCCGATCGTAGAAGTTGACGTACATCTGCATCTGGCCCAGATCCTGGTGGGTGATCTTTCCGATCTTGAGGTCCACCAAGACGAAGCAGCGCAAGAGCCGGTTGTAGAAGACGAGATCGACGTAGTAGTGGTCCTCGTCGAAGGTGAAGCGGCGCTGACGGCCTTCGAAGAGAAAACCTTTTCCCAGCTCCAGCAGGAAGTGCTCCAGCTTGTCGATGATCCGAGCTTCCAGGTCGGACTCGCTGTACCGGGGGCGCTCCTCCAAGCCAAGGAACTCCAGCACATAGGGATCCTTGAGCAGGTCGGCAGGCTTGGTGACGAGTTGCCCTTCGACAGCGAGGGCGCGCACACTCTCCTTGTCGCGAGACAGCGCCAGCCGCTCGTACAGGCTGGTGTCGAACTGGCGGCGTAGCTCGCGGAGTGCCCATCCGTTGCGGTGGGCCTCGACCTCGTAGAAGCTGCGTTCGGCGGGGTCATCGATGCCGACAAGGAAGACGTAGTGGGACCAGCTGAGGGTAAAGGCGAGCTTGCTCGACGGGGCGTCAGGAGTTGCGGACACCGTCAGCCAAGCTGTGGTCGCTCTTTCACCACTAGAAATCCGAGACGGCGTCTCGGAAATTGGCAGCCGGTCGCTGTACGTCAGGTAGAAACGACGCATGAGCGAGATATTGTCAACGGACCAGCCCCGCCCAAACTCAGCGGTCAGGGCCTCGGAGAGGTTCTGGAGCACAGCCCTGCCATACTTGGCCCGAGCTTCGCCCCCTTGCTCGTGGTGGACAATGCGCCGACCGACCTCGAAGCGGGTTAGCACGATCAGCGCGTTGGCCTGCCGGGCAGCTGTGACCCGCGCCGATCGAACGAGCGTGCGGATCTCCGCGAACAGCGGAGCGGCATCCGGGTGGAGTGGGCTCATCGATCGCCTTCCTGGGTACCCGCACGTCGAGTCTTTGCGTCGATCCACGCGTCGATATCCCGACGCCGGAGCCGCCACTGCCCACCGACCTTGAAGCCGGGCAGATCGCCGCCTTGCGCCAGCGTGTAAGCGGTTTTCTCTGCCACACGAAGCAGTGCGGCGACTTCTCTGATGTTGAGGAGTTCGGGATCGGCCATGGTGGACTCCGAAGACTCGACAGGTACCAGAAAATGCCAAGGGCTGCCAGTCGTTGGGAGCGATGTTCAGCGGCCTTCGGGTCGGGCCCCATTGAAGCCTCCCGTGGCGGGATGGAACCGTGCTGATGACTAGCCCACATCCCGGCCTTCGGGTCGGGCCCCATTGAAGCACTACAAGAGAGATCGCTCTATTCCCTGGGCTGTAGGCGCGCCCACATCCCGGCCTTCGGGTCGGGCCCTGGGATCGTCAACCTGCACTGGCCCCACCTTGATCCCTTGAAGTGGCCCCACCCTTGGCGTGGTTGATGTGCGGCGCGGTGGTGGTGATGGAGTGGCTGATGAGCCCGCGAGAGCTGCGGGACCTGCAGCGATGGGCGGAGGCCTGGCCCGTAGAGCGCCACGACTTCATGGTGGGATCCGGTGTCGCTCCCTGCCCGATCACCCTCCGGGGATCCGAGCTGTGGACGGAGCTGGAATGGCAGGTCGAGCGAGCTGTCGAGCGCCTGACGAGGTAGGGAGATCATCCGGCTCGCGCGGGCGCAGCTACCGGAGTGCGTGCCTTGAGCCGATTCTCGGGGTAGGCTCGCCGCCGCAAGGAGGTCTCATGTCGAACTACGACAACCACGACAACCACGACAACAACGCCAAGGAGACTCGCGTCGAGACCCGGCGTGAGGGTCGCTTCGATGTGGAGACCTTCAAGCGCCTCGTGGACGAGGGGCAGCGCCTGCGCGAGAAGTTCGACCGGGACAGCGCTTCCATGCGTCGATTCACCCCGGACGATCTGCGAGTTCGAAGCCGCTGATGGCGGGACTGAGTCTCGCCAAAAAGCCGTTCAACCTGTTCACCTTCGAAGCACTGATCGAGCGTGCTTGTGGGCTCAAGTCTGGTCAGCCTCCTCCGCAGGTGCGGTACCTACTGTCCTACCTCCTTAACGGCGAGATCGCGGCCCGCGTAATGTGGGTCGAACATCCGTACGTCGATCGCCACTTCTTGACGGAGTACCAGGGCTACTACGCCACAGCGCTGCGTCCGCCACCGTCGACGACCACCCGTGTTCACTTCTTCTCCAGCGACGTAGATCCTCGTGAGGTCGCTGGTCGCTTGGCGGACGCCGACTCCGACGCGCGCAAGGCCATCCGCAAGGAGCTCCAGAGCGCGTACATCGGATTCGTCGTGCTGCGGCCGTTGGCCACAGCCCCTATCGGCAGAACCGTCCTTCGCACGTACGACGCGCGACCGAGTCGGTGCTACGGGCCTCGACCGTCGCCGCACCGCGTGCACGTGCTCGGCTTGACGCTCAAGGTGCACGGAATTCAGTTCCACCAGCAGGACCAGGCCGTGGGCGCATGTGCGACCGCTGCGGTGTGGTGTTCCCTCGCGGCGGTCATGCGGCGCGACGGGGGTCGAGCACCAACCCCGCTGGAGGTGACGACTGGGGCGCACGCGGCGCTACCCACCGCCCGCGTGCTCCCTGCGGTGTCGGGACTCACGCTCGACCAGATGGCCGCAGCAGTGAACGCAGTGGGGTACTCCCCAGACGTCTTCAAGGCGAACGACCACGCCGGGATGTTCCTCTGGCAGCTGACGACGTACTTGAGGTCTGGCTTTCCCGCCGTCCTTCAGGTGCTCGAAGCGGGCCAACCTGACGGACACGCCATCACCGTTGTGGGCTTTCGTACATCGGACGATGACCAGCGCGTCGAAGACATCGAGTTCCCGATGGGAGCCAACGGCGTGATCCGCGCCGCTGGCGTGACTCGGTTGTATGCACACGACGACCGGCTGGGCCCATACGCGCGGATGATCCTCATTCCGCAGCCTTCGCGGGTTCCTCGTGCACACTCAGGTCGTCGCTTCGGCGAGATCGAGGCGCGGCTCGATGTGCTGGAGGGCAAGGACCCGATCGAAGAAGCGGAGGGTGACGACCTCACCGACAACATCGCCACGATGCCCTCCATCGCCTTCAAGCCCAACGGGACAGGGTTCGAGGAGTTCGAACAGCCGATGGAAATGTACGCTGCGATCGTACCGTTGTATCCGAAGATCCGGATCACGGCGCGAGACCTCCAGGCGATTTCTATCGAAGTCTGGCCCGTCGTCCGCATGCTGGCCGGCGAACAAGGTCGAGATGCCGTGTTCCTCGAGGGATGGTTCTCGCACGCCGGGCGGTACTTGGAGGGGCTCTACGAGCTCTCAGCGCTCGAAGCGGGCCGCGTCGTCGAGGTCGTCTCAACGCTTCACCTCTCCCGGTACGTGGGTGTGCTCCGGTTCAACGTTCGCGAGGCATGGCTCGTCGATGTGGTCTGCGACGCGACCGACATCCACCGGCCAAGCGCCAAGTGGGGCTCGGTCCTCGCTGTGATTCCCGCGGCAACAGAGGATGTGGACAGCCTCCGTGCAGGCGTGGCGTCCATGAACCGCGATGTGATGGTGCTCTGAATTGTCCCGCCGCTACCCGGGGTCACCGCAACAGCGGAACCCGGTCGAGTAGTCGTGATAGTCGAAGCTATGAGCCGTCGTGCGGTAGCTGCACCCCTCACCATTGATCACCGCATCCACGTAGAATCCCCCGCGAAACACGCCCGTTGGGTCGGCGACCCACTCGTGGAGGTTGCCATGGAGATCATAGACCCCCTCGGGGGTGACACAGTCCGAGTAGGCACCGCTCGGAGCGAGGCTATCGGGTAGCTGGTTGAGCTGAGGGTCGTTCATCTCGGCCGACGAGAACGAGGCCGTCGGACCATAGAGATCGATCACCGGATGGCTGGCGCGGGTGTCGTTGCAGGCGTTGGGATCGTAGGTTTCGCCATAGGGATACGCCCGACCCGGACCCTGACACGCCTCGAGCCACTCAGAGCTCTCACAGAGGCGTCTACCGGCCATCGAGCAGGCCTGGCCCTGGGGCACTTCACCGGCCGCAGAGCCCGCTGCATCGCCCGTCGAGCCGACCTCGTACGGGGAGTGTCCTACCAAGTACGCTTCCCAGCGATCGATGCAGAACGCTCCCACTCGGGCCATCTCCACAGGACAGCCGAAGTTGCCGGTGTCCGGATCACTGTCTGCGTCCGCAGAACCGAACCTGGGGTTCCCGATCGGCCGAGCACGCCCACAACAGCATCGAGCTCATCACCCATCGCATCGCCACTCTCCACGATGGCCCTGGTATTACAGGGAGTCACTCGCCGTATGGAAGGTTAGGACCCACTCATGTGGATCGGCTTGCTTCTGGTGCTGGGCTGCGGCTCGTCCTGCGAGGTGGAGGGCGCCCTGGATTATGACCAGGACGCCAACTGGCTCTGTCGCGTCGGGCTGAATCGCGCCTGCCCGGCCTCCCTGGCCACCCGCACCTTCGCCACGGATGGCACCCTCAGCGAGGGAAGCATCGAGGCCGACCCCAGCGCCCCGGTGGCCTGCTTTGTGGTCTACCCCACCCTGGATCTTCGCCTGGGTACCGGCCTCCACCACAAGACAGACAAGGTCGATCGTCCCGCCCGCTGGGTGCAGACCGTCGCAGGCCCGCTGGCTGACGTGTGCACGGTGTACGCCCCGGTGTACCGGCAGGTCCGCATCGGCACCTACCTCGGCAAGCCCACGGACCACAAGGAGCAGTGCTTCGACTCCGCCTATGGCGATGTTCTCGCAGCCTTCGAGGCCTTCTTGGTGGCCGAGCCGGGCCGTCCCTTCGTCGTCGTCGGGCATAGCCAGGGCGCGCAGCATCTGTCCCGGCTGGTCCGGGAGCGCATCGAGACGGACCCGGCGGTGCTGGAGCGCATGGTGGCGGCCTACCCCATCGGCTGGTCCCTGGGCACGGACTCCGGCGGGCTCACCGGAGGGTCCTTCCAGACCGTTCCCGTCTGCTCCGCTGCCGATCAGACGGGCTGTGTCGTGGGCTTCCGCAGCTTTCTCGAGGGCGAAGAGCGCCCCGAGGTCCGCGACTTCCGGGAGGGGGAGCAGGAGGTCTGTGTAAACCCCGGCTCCCCCGACGCCACCCAGGACAAGGCCCTGCTCAGCGCCTTCAGCCTCGATGCCTCCAGCCCCCTCTTCGACGCCCCCGACACCATCCCTGAAGATGCCATCGTGCGCTGGGAGGGGGCCTTCGAGGCACAGTGTACGGGCGATCCCGGGGACCGGGCGCTGTCGGTCCGCTGGGTTCGCCCCGACGAGCCGCCGGTCAATCTGAGCGCGGGCGCACTCAGGGGCAGCAACGGTACCCATATCCTGGATATGGCCCTCGGCATCGTGGATATCCATGACGATATCGCCCGGCGCACTGAGTCCTGGATCGACGCGGGCTGAAGCGGCTCACCCCTCCAACATCCCCAACAGGCTCCGGAGCGCCGGGCGGGCGTAGACCTTGTCCGATTTCGTGCCCGCCTCTCCCTTTCTCGCCAGCGCCACGAACTGGGGGCCGTGAGCGGCGATGCTGGCCGGATCGGGAGGCTGGGGCATCCACGCGATCATGCGCTCCATCGCCTTGGTATAGGCCCGGATCGTGCTCTTGCGGCGGCCCTCTTCCTGAAGGTGGGCTCCGAAGCGCTCCAGCAGGTCTTCCTGTCTGTCTGGGAGGGCGGCGATGGCAGGGAGGGGAGTGGGGTCGATCTCGACCGCATCCTCGAGGGAGGTGCGCAACATGCCCAGCACCACATCGGGATCGAGCCGGACCCCACCCGATTGACCGGATAGCAAGGCCTCGGCCAGTGCCCTCTTGTCGTGGTGCATCTCGACGATCTGCTCTTCGACCGTGTTCGCGGTGACGAAGCGCATGACGGTGACCGCCTGGGTCTGGCCGATGCGATGAGCGCGGTCGGTGGCCTGGTCCTCGGCGGCGGGGTTCCACCAGGGGTCGAGGTGGAAGACATAGGTCGCACCCGTGAGGTTGAGGCCCGTCCCCCCGGCCTTGAGCGAGATCAGGAACAGGTCCCCCTCCCCAGCCTGAAAGGCGTCGACCTCGGCCTGACGGGCCTTCAGAGACATCTTCCCGTCGAGGTAGCGGATGGAGAAGCCCTCGGCCTCGAGGGCCTCACGGGCCAGGGCGAGGTGGGTGGTGAACTGGCTGAAGATCAGGGCGCGATGACCGCTCTCCCGCAGGTCCCGAGCGGAGCGGACCACGGCGTGGAGCTTGGAGCTGTGGATGGGAGATCCGGGGTCGTAGAGGCGCGGATGACAGGCGAGCTTGCGCAGCTTCAACAGCTCCGCAGCGGCCTGGATGTGGCCCCCTTCGGCAGCCTCGAGCCGCGCGATACACTCCAGGCGGGTCCGATCGTAGAGCGCGCGCTCGGATGCGGAGAGCTCGACCCGATGCACCATCTCGGTACGCGCGGGCAGGTCGGTAGCGACCGCGCTCTTGGTCCGGCGCAGCAGGAAGGGGCCGACGAGATGGGCCAGCCGGGACCGGGCCTGGCGATCGTCGAGCGCCTCGATCCGGTGCACGAACACCCGATTGAAGCGGGCTCGACTGCCGAGCAGACCGGGCGCGATGTATCGGAACAGGCTCCACAGCTCCTCGGTGCGGTTCTCGACCGGGGTCCCCGACAAGGCCAGACAGAAGTCCGACTGCAAGCCGAAGGCGGCCTTGGACCGAAGAGCGCTGGGATTCTTGATGGCCTGGGCCTCGTCCAACACGGTGGTCCGGAAGGAGATCTTCGCCAACACCTCGGCGTCCCGTTGCAGCGTGCCATAGGTGGTGAACACCACATCCCCGGCCCCGATCCCGTCTACAGAGCGCCCGGGCCCCCAGTACAGACGGGGGCGCAGGCTGGGGGCGAAGCGCTCCAGCTCCCGGCGCCAGTTGATCATCACCGAGGCGGGGGCGACGACCAGGGAGGGACCCTCAGCCCGGTGCAGGAGCAGCGCCAGCGCCTGGATGGTCTTCCCCAAGCCCATATCGTCGGCCAGACAAGCCCCCGGAGCCCAGTGGGCCATGCGCATCAGCCACTCCACCCCCTTGGCCTGGTAGGGGCGCAGGGTGGCGTTGAGGCCGGTGGGGAGGGGGAGCTCGAGGTCGGCGGACTCGGCGAGGCGGTCGGCCAGATCGAACCAAGCCGGAGGCGCGTCGAGCTCTGCGCCGTCTTCGAGCAATGGATCGAGCAAGGCGGTGTGGAGCGGGCCGAGGGAGACGCGTCCATTGGAGTCGCCCCCGATAGCGGCCAGATCCGCGAGGTGGGCGCGCAAGCCATCGGATAGCCCCAGCCACTGGTTGTCGGACAGCGGAACAAAGGCATGGCCCTCGGTCGCGGCGGCGATGAGGGACTTCATCGGCACCCGGTGTTTGCCCACCCGAAGCTCGCCCCCCACGCCGAACCAGTCCCGAGAGCTCTCGACCCGGAGCTTGAGATCCGTGGCCTGGGCCCGCCGGTCGGCGAGGGTGGGACAAGGGCCACCCCAGCGAACCCGCAGCGAATCGGAAGCGCCCCTGCAGGCCTCGACCGCCCGGAGGATGGCCTGCATATCGCGCAGATGCCACCGGTAGGGCGAGACGGTGTGAGCGGGGAGGCCAAGGGGTGCCAGTGCGGTGTCGACGGACGCGCACTCGGCGGCGAAGTCCCGCTGGATATGCACAGGAGCGCCGTCGCGGACCGCCGCGATGAGGGAGGAACCCTCGCCGGGCACGGTGGAAGCCACCTCCGGCAGCGGTTGGACGCGGACCTCTACTGAGAGGCCATCCTCGAGCATCTCGAGGCGCACCACAGGCCGGAGATCGGCCTCGACGCTGGGACCGAGCACCCCGGGATCGGCGTGCAGGTCGACGCTCTTGGACCACTTCGGCATGCGCTCGAGGAGCTGGGAGACCTCGGCTTTGGGCACCTCGATGGCGCGGCGATTGAGGGCCTGGAGCAGCGCGCGCTCCGCGTGGCCGATGGGGGCGAAGGTCAAGGCGGTCGGGGTGATCTCGACGAGCAGGTCCCCCTCGACATGGCGAGGGGTCTCGGGGAGCAAGGGGCGGCCATCGAACATCAGGCCGAGGGCCACCGAGTCGTCCCGATCCATCAGGCCTACGGCGCAGTGGGCCTGGCGGAGGTCGAGGGCGATCCCCTTCTGGACCTGGTCATTGCCCTCGAGAAAGACCCGAGGATGACCGACGAGCAGAGGCAGCAGGGAACACACCAGCGCTCCGCGTATCAGCCGGCCCTGGAGCAGCTCGTCCGTGGGCTCGGTGCACAGGCTGAGCGGCACCTCGGAGCACAGGATCCGCCGGGTGAGGTAGCCCGAGCCCCGCTTCTTGGGTCTACAGCGGACGGGCTTGATGCTCCACTCGCCGCCTCGCTCCACGATGACCCACCCGAGCAGGGGTTTGTCGTCCGGTTCGGGCTCGGGGCGGGTGAGCTCGGGGTCGAGCCGGCCGAGATCCCGCATCCAGCTCGGCTGGGCGAGGTAGTCTGCCAAGGAGTCGGCCTGCTCGGTGCTGAACAAGTCCAACAGGGTCATCAGACCGGCGGGTTCGTGCTCGAAGAGCTCGGGAGGCTCGAGCATGAGCTGGGTGCCCTGCCGAGTGATGAGAGTCATCGGATCCCAGAGGAGCTGGACGTCGTCGAGCTGGGTCGCCACACACCGTCCTCGGACCTTGCGATAGGCCCGGTAGACCACCGACCATGCGGGCTTCAGGGACTCCCGGAGCGGCCCCCTCGCCCACGTCGGACGTCGCTCGAGCTCCCACAGGCGGATGTGGTGCCGCGCGACGGCGATCTCCTCCAGGCTGTCTGCCAGGTCGTCCCGAACCCAGTACTGGGTGGCCAGGGCCTCTTCGACCGTGCCGTAGAATCGGATATATTCGCCACTGATCCGCTCCAGAGTGATTCGATCCTCTTCCAGCAGATCGGCAATCCCCAAGCGCTGGGCCCAATCCTGGATCTGGTGGTAGGTGACCCGGCCTTGGGAGAGGGGCTCTGAGGCGACCTCTGTGACGAAGGCGTCGAGGTCGAGCATGCCATGCGGCAGCCCCAACAGGGGCAAGAGCCAGCGGTCGTCGATGGGCCAGTCTTCGACGGCCTGGTCGGCGCTGTGGAACTTCTTGCACAGCTCTCTGGCCCGACGTCGATCGACGGATGGGATATCGGAAAAGGGAAGGTCTTTTTGCCACATGGGGTACTCCGGAGCCGCCCGCTCTCTCAGCTCACCGACAACTCTCGGCCCCGAGATAACCGGTCGACCTCTCCCCCCTCGAAGACCGCCCTTCCGAGCAGGTAGGTCGCCACCGGCCAGCCGCGGACGACCCGCCCCCGATACGGCGTCCAGCCCGCCGCAGAGCGGGTATCTGCGTCGGTGAGGGTGCGCTCCAGCTCGGGGTCGACCAGGGTGAAGTCCGCGTCATAGCCGACCTCGAGGCGGCCCTTCCTCGCCAATCCAAAGGCGGTAGCGGGGTTGTCGGAGGTCCAGCGGGCGATGTCGGCGGGAGAGCAGCGCCCGGTGAGGGAGGCGTCGACGAGGAGGGGCAGCAACCACTCGACCCCGGGCATGCCGGAGGCGGACTGGGGGTAGGGGCGAGCCTTGGCCTGGAGATCGTGGGGGCAGTGATCGCTGGCCACCATGTCGATGGAGCCGTCCAGCAAGCCTTCCCAGAGGGCTGCGCGGTGACGGGGAGCCCGCAGCGGGGGGTTGCCTTGGACCCGGGTGCCCTCGGTGAGGTAGGCGCTCTCGTCGAGGATGAGGTGGGGGAGGGCGGCGGCTGCGGTGACCCGCTCGGTGCGGTGCTCTCGGATGAGGTCGAGCTCGGCATCCGAGGAGAGGTGGAGGAGATGGACCCGGGAGCCATGACGGGCGGCGAGCTGGAGCGCGAGCCGGGTGCCGGCGACGGCGGTGGCGACGTCCCGGATCCGAGGGTGGTAGCTGACATCGGCCTCGTCTTCGTAGATGGCGTAGCGGTCCGCCAGGCGGCCCCGATCCTCGGCGTGGACGGCGATGGTCTTGCGGCAGGTGGCGAAGAGCTGCTCGACCCACTCGAGCTGGTTGGGGGAGCAGTCCAGGGCGATGCGCACGCCGATGGTGCGGGTGCAGGCGGTGATCTCTGCGAGGTTGTGAGCGGTGGCCCGCATCCACAGGCCGTAGTGGATGACGCTCTTGTCCCGCGCGCGGTCGAGCTTGTAGTGGAGGGTGGCGGCGGAGTGGGCATCCGCAGGGTCGCTGTCGGGCATCTCCAGCACGCTGGTGACCCCACCGGCGACCGCAGCGCAGGAGCCCGAATGCAGGTCTTCGCCCCCGCGATGGGTGAACTCGCGGAAGTGGGCCTGGGAGTCGATCACCCCCGGGAACACGAGCTTCTTGCGCGCATCGACCCGGATTGCGCCGGGGTGACCGGAGGCGCGCGGTACGATCTCGGCGATCAGGCCGTCTTCGATGACGAGATCGCCGGTCACGACCCGGCCGGGGAGCACGAGCTGCCCCTGTTCGACAATGAGTACGGACACGACCGCCGGAGTATAAGCCACCATGACCACCGACCGCCTGGAAGCTCTGCGCGCGCTGGCCACGGGCGTGGCCGTGGATCGGTCACTGACCGTGGTGGAGGGGCTCCCGGGCTGTGGCTGGAGCATCGACACGAGTTCGGGAACGATCCAGGTTGATCCGGACGATCTGGAGTCTCTCCCCGAGGTGGAGATCCATGGCCTGCTCTGCCACGAGGCCACCCATGCCGCGCTGACTCGCTATCCGTGGCTGGTTCCGGAGTCGGTGCTGAGCCGGCCGGGAGTGGGGGCGCTGCTCAACGCGGTAGAGGACTGCCGCATCGAGAGCTGGCTGGTCCAACGCCTCCCCGGCGCGGCCCCGTGGGTGGAGGCGTACAACGATCGGCTCTTTCCGGAAGACGGGGGTGGGCTGGGGACCCAGCCGCTGTTCGCGCAGTACAGCCTGGGGCTGATCCATCACTGGTGGCATGGGGAGCTCCCGGCGGGCCTGGACGAGCGCGTGGTGAAGGCGCTGCGGGAGACGGCGGGGGTGCGCCGCCAGCTGGCGGCCGAGCTCCCGCCCATCCACGCCGAGGTGGCTCGGGTGGAGGGCTATGAGGGGAGCCGGGTGCAGCGGGTGTTTGCCCGCCACGATGGTCTGGCCCGGCCCGATGGCTTCGAGGTGGCGGTGCGGATGAGCGCGATGGCGGCCTGGGGCCTGGTGTGGCGGCAGATTCTCCCGGTGTACCAGGAGCTGGTTGCCCTCGACCCGCCCGAAAAGGTGAGCGAGGCCGAGGGCGCGCTGCTCCGTCGGATGGGGGCGTGGAGCGCCTCGGCTCGGAGCAAGCGCCCGATCCGCGCGGCGAGCTCGGGTCCCAAGGTTCGGCTGCCGGCGATCGACCTCAAGTCCCGGGAGCGTGCCCTCGATCCGCCGAGCGAGGACAGCTGGGATGCGGCCCGGCGCGATGTGCTGCCCCTGGTCGATGCCCTGGTGGACGAGCTGCTCCGGGTGCTCATCCCCCGCTCCCAGCCGCGATGGATCGATGGATATGTGACGGGGCAGCGCCTCGATCTGCGGGCGGCGATGCGCTTCGAGGCCCGCCCGGCATCGGGGGGACTGTGGCAGCGAAAGACCGTGCCGGAGCGCTCGGATCCACGCTTCCTGCTGCTGCTCGACCTGTCGGGGAGCATGGCGGGGGACCCGATTCATTGGGGCTTTCGCGGGGTCGTGCTCCTCGCGGAGGTGCTCGAGCGGCTGGGGCTTGCCTTCGCGGTGTACGGCTTTCAGGATGAGCTGATCGGGTTCAAGAGCTTTGGCAGCCCGCTGGAAGCGGCCCGGGCGGCGCTGTCCACGCTCCCCCTCGAGGTGTCGGGTTCGCGGCCCCAGGGTCACAACCGGCCGGAGCACAACTGGGATGGGCCGGTGCTCGAGGCGGCGGCAGAGGTCCTGCTGGAGAGCCCCTCCCGCTCCCCGGTGCTGATCGTGGTCTCGGATGGCAGCCCATCGGGTCCGACGAATGCCGAACAGGCGCTGCACCGGGCGGTGGCTCGGGTGCGCGGTCGGGTGGATCTGATCGGCCTGGGGCTGGGACCGGGAACCCGCCATGTGCGCGGCTTCTACGACAACGCCGTGGCCGAAGTGCCGCTGCTGGGCTTCCCCCTGGCGATCGGGCAGTGTATCCACAGAGCCCTGGGGGTAGGATGAAGCCGCACTACACACGATCTGGACTGGACACCTATCGCGCGGCGGTGCCGCTCCCGCTGCCCCTGCCACCGGGAGCCCCGAGCGGGTGGAGCTGCCTATACAGCCTGATCGGTCCGGCGATGCTCTACCGCTCCGAGGGCTACCAGGAGCTGGTGCCCGATGGGCTGCTCGGGGTGTTGCTCGAGCTTCTGGGCAGGCCGTGTGCGGCGGATGAATCGCGCGGGTTGCGGCTGGTCACCCCCATCCCGGGGGGCCTCGATCTCCAGGGGCTATTGGTCCGGGCGCTGCGGGGCCGGGAAGGGGCTGAGGCGGCGCGGCTGCTGGGCTATCTGGGGGACAAAAGAGCGGTGGAGGGGCTCGCTCGGGTGCTGCCCGGCGCGGACTGGAACCTGCACGAGGAGGCGCTGCGTGCCCTGGGCAGACTCGGGGCGGAGCCGGGCGTGATCGGTCCCTGGGATGGTCAACACGATCCGACCCGGCTGCTGGCCCATGTGCAGGCAGGGCGCATCCCGGAGGAGCTGCCCACAGGGGAGCTCGATCCGCTCTCGGAGTGGATGGGGAGCTTCGATCCGGCGGCGGGACGGGAGCTTCTGGAGTCTGCGGACTCGCTCTCGGACACGCTGATGGCGGTGGTGGCCCGGGTGCTCGCTCTGAACCCAGAGGTGGCGGTCGAGCTCGCCGAGCCCCTGGTGGGGGTGCTCGAGAGGGTCCCGGCGGAGCCGGAATGGATCGCGGCATTCGCAGCGGCGGGGGAAGAAGCGGCGGAGCTGGTGGTCGAGGGCCTGGGCTCCGAGGAGTGGCGGGTCCGCATGGGGGCGGCGATGGTGCTCGGCCACCTGGAGCTGGGGACCCAGGCCGAGCGGGCCTTGCGCGGTGCGCTATCGGATGACGACCCCGATGTGCGCCGGGAGGCGGGGCTGTCGCTCTACTCCCGGGGGCTGGTTCGGGATCTGGTGGGGTGGTCGGCAGAGTACGGCTTCATCGAGCGCGCTGTGAATCATCCGTGGGGAGCTGCGCTCTGCGGGGGGGAGGTCCCGGTCGAGCTCTTCGCGATGCTCGCACGCCGGGACGGGGGCGAGCTGCTGGGCCGGGTGGCCCTGACCCTGGCCTTCGCCCACCCCGAGCTCGCCGCGCCCGCCCTCGAGGCCATCGCGGTGGACCCGGGCTTCGATGTCCCGATCGAGGCTCGGCAGGCCGCCGCTGCGGGGCTGCTGGTCACCGGGGTTGCGCCCAGCGGGGTGGGGGCGCTGCACCGGCTGCTGCTGCGCGGCGTGGGCGGCCAGATGCCGACGGGGCCGATGGAGGGGCTTCGCTCCGAGGATCTCGCGATACTCGCGGCCCGGGACGCGGACTGGCAGGTGCGACTCGCCGCCCTGGGCCAGCTCCAGCGCTGCGCCGACGCCTCGCGCTACTCGGCGCTGTACGCGGTCCTCGAGACCTCCGACTCCGACTCCGATGTCCGTGCCCGGGCGCGCTCCATGTGCACCGGCGGGTTCCGCGCGGTGGGGGTGGGCCCCACGCTCGGAGCCCTGGTCGTGTCCAGTCGGACCGACTCCGAGGCGCGCGCCCGGGCCCTGGCCGAGCTGGCCGAGCTCGATGCCTCCCTCGCCGGGCCCCTGGCCAGCGCGCTGATCGACCACACAGACCGTGATCTCGCCGTGCTCGCCGGGCGAATCGCGGGGCAACACGGCTCGGCCGAGCAGGTCGTAGACCGGGTCAGGCGGGGCCTGGGCCAGCTGCGAATGCCCGACTGGATTCACCGGGAGGCCGCCTGTGCGCTGCTGGGCTCCCTCGATCCATCCGGGCTCGCGGAAGATCTGTTCGAGGAGCTGGTCGAGTCGGTGGCTGCGGTCAGCGCCGAAGACTCGGACTCCGATGTGCGCGAGCTGGCGAGCTGGGCGGTGACCGAGCTGCGAAGGAGGCGGGGATGAACGGCTCGAGGGTGGGGCTCACCGGGGGCATCGAGGGGCTCTCCCGGGCCGAGTTCAAGGAGCGCCTGGCCGCGGCAGGTGCCGAGTATGTGGCCCGACTGGACGCCGACACCGATGTGCTGGTGGTGGGCTCCAACCCGCTCCAGTCCAAGCTCGACGCCGCGCTGGAGCTCGGCGTGGAGGCGGTGGAGTGGGGGCGCTTCGAGGCCCGGCTCGCGGCGCCGGTGCAGCCCGATCTGCCCCTCGATGTGGTCGCCGACGAAGATCTGCCCCCCTCCCTGGTCCGGGGCGAGCACGAGGTCCGGGTGCTGGACGTGGCGGTGCGTCGCAGAGCGCCCGGCCCGCTCACCCCCTCCCTCGGGGCCTTCTCGGACTACACCCTCGATGGGCCCACCCTGGCCGTGCTCCGGGGCATCGCCCGCGCGGTAGAGCTCGGTCACCCCTGCTTGCTCGAGGGCGACACCGCTACATCCAAGACCAGCGCGATCCGATTCCTCGCAGCGCTGTGCGGGGCCGAGGTCGTGCGGCTGAACCTCAACGGCCAGACCGACACCGGAGAGCTGGTCGGGCGCTATGTGCCGGCAGAGCAGGGGGGCTGGCGCTTCGCCGAGGGGCTGGTGCCCCAGGCCATGCGCCACGGCTGGTGGGTGGTGCTGGACGAGGTGAACCTCGCCGAGCCGGCGGTGCTGGAGCGGCTCAATCCCTGCCTGGAGCGCGTGCCCGAGCTGGTCCTCACCGAGGGCCCCGCCACTCGCTTCGGTCCAGGCGGGGAGGTCGAGGTCCACCCGGGCTTCCGGGTGCTCGCGACGATGAACCCGGCCGAGTATGCGGGGCGTTCGGTGCTCTCCGAGGCCTGGCGAGATCGCTTCGTGGCCCAGGTCGTCGCTCGCTCCGCAGGAGAGCTGGAGTTCCGGCAGCTCCTCGAGCACGCGGTGTTCGGCGATCAGCCGGTGGTCGAGGTCGGCGGTCGGCGCTGGGGCCCCGCGGCGCTCCCCGGCCCCGGTCGGCCCCAGCTCGGTGCCGTGGAGGGGCTCCGAGGGGCGCTGCCCCGCATCGCGTCGCTCTTCGCCGGGCTGGTGGAGATGTCCACGCCCTCTGCGGATCGGGCGGCGCCCCTCGGGGTCCGTCGCCGGGAGCGCTATGTATTCTCCCGGCGCGGAGTGCTCGGGCTGCTCGATGCCCTCGGAAGCACCCGCCTCTACGACCCGGCAGCAGACGAGATGCGCGGCCTCGAACAGGCACCAGAGGCCGTGCTCGCCGACGCGGTACGCGCGGTCAGCGTCGACCGGATGCGGGACGAGGAGGACCGGGAGCGGGTGGAGACCCTGGTGGGCTCACTGGGCCTGTAGCGAGAACAGGTACAGCAGGATGGCCCACAACAAGCTGGTGACGAGCACCCCCACGGAGAACCACACCAGGCGGTCCTGGCGCTGCTTCTTGGGGTCGAGGGGCTTGGCGGAGACATAGACCACTCGGGGCACCCCGGCAGGGGTATCGTCGCTGTCGACGGGAATATTGTCTGGCGCGGGAGGCAGGTCGATGAGGTCGGGCAGTCCGGTGGGGATTCCATCGGTGTCGCTGGTCTCGAAGTCGTAGCCGGGGTTGTCGGAGCCCATGAAGAACGGGGTCTCGCCGCCGAAGCCGATCTCGCCGAAGGGGGTGTCCCGCAGGAAGGGGGTGTCGCCATCGGGGAGCTCTTCTCGGCTGACATAGGAGGCGATGGGGCCGGTGACGATGGCCTCGGGCTTCATGTGCAGGCGCTCGAGCTCCGGCGCCTCCATCGGCGGGGAGGAGGGCTCGGGCTCGAAACCCTTGGGCGTGTGTGGCGGCACCTTGGGGGGGGAGCCGGGCAGGCTGTCGTCATCATCAGGCATCGGGGATGGAGCATAGCGCTTTGTCGGTTCGGGTGCGCCGTGCGATACACGGATATGAGCTCACCGCTGTCCATCGATGCCGCCCGAGACGTGCTGCGCGAGGTCTTTGGCCACCCCGGCTTCCGGGTGGGTCAGGAGAGGGCGGTCATGGCCTCGCTACAGGGCAGAGATGCGCGGGTGATCCTCCCGACCGGAGGCGGAAAGAGCTTGTGCTACCAGGTGCCTGCGGTGGTCCGGCACCGGCTGGGCTTCGGGCCGACGGTGGTGATCAGCCCGCTGATCGCGCTGATGGACGATCAGGTCCGGCAGCTCCGCGAGAAGGGGGTCCCGGCGGTGATGCTGCACTCGGGCCTGTCTGGGGCGGAGCGGACAGAGGCCCTGCGCTCTGCGAGTCGCTCGGCACTGGTCTATTGCAGCCCGGAGCGCGTCTCCAAGCAGGGCCAGCGCGACTGGCTGGCGGGGCTGGGGGTGAGCGCCATCGCCATCGATGAGGCCCACTGCATCTCAGAGTGGGGGCACGACTTCCGAAAGGACTACCGCCTTCTGGGGCAGCTCAGAGCAGACCTCCGCGTGCCCACCATGGCGCTCACCGCGACGGCCACCCCTCGGGCGGCGGCGGAGATCGTGCGCTCCCTGGGGCTTCGGGATCCGGTCGAGGTCGATGGGGATTTCCGGCGTGAGAACCTGAGCTTCTCGGTAGAGCACCGATCGGGCGACAAGGATCGCACGGCGCGGCTGATCGAGTGGCTGGACGAGCGGGAGCTGGGCCGCAAGAGCAGTGTGGGGCGGGTGCTGGTGTACGCGGCGACCCGGGCGAGGGTGAAGGCGGTAGCGGGGAGCCTGAAGAAGGCGGGCTTTGCGGCTGGGTATTACCATGCAGGGCGCACAGATGGGGCCCGGGCGCGCGCTCAGGAGCAATTTGCCAGCGGAAAGCACCGGGTGCTGGTGGCGACCACGGCCTTCGGCATGGGCATCGACCATCCGGATATCCGCCTGGTGCTCCACATCCAGGCCCCGTCCACGCTGGAGGCCTATGTACAGCAGGCGGGCCGCGCGGGTCGGGATGGGAATCCAGCGGACTGTGTGCTGCTGTGGTCCGCCGGCGACAGCGTCACCCGGGCGCGGATCGTGGGCCGGTCGCCCACGCCGGGTCAGGAGGCGGGCTGGCGCTCGCTTCAGGACTATGTGTTCTCGACGATCTGCCGGCAGGCGCAGATTGGGGCCTGGTTCACGGGCCAGCTCGGGGAGCCGTGCGGGGGCTGTGATGTGTGCGCCAATTCGGGCCGTGTCGGTGAGATGGTCGCATCCACCCGGGCCGTGCTGGGGGCCCGACGCCAGGAACGCGAGCGGGTCCGAGCCGAGGAGGACAGTACCTCTCTGGCGCCCGATCAGCTCGACCGGATCGTGGAGTTCGTGGCGGGGCTGCGCAAGCCGGTGGGCAAGCGGCTGATCGCGCTCGGCCTCCGGGGCAGCCGCGCCAAGAATGTCAAGCGCGCCCGGCTCCACACCCACCCGCTCTATGGCGCGCTTCCCAAGATCCCCGAGCGGGTCCTGGTGGGGGCGGTCGAGGGGCTGCTCGATGCCGGGCGCCTCGCTCCCCGGGGCAAGAAGTACCCGACGGTGTGGATCCCCGACAAGCGGGTGAGGGCCAAGCCGGTGCCCGGCGCGCCGAAGTCCGCCCGTCGGTCGCGATACACCGGTCTGGAACGCGCGCTCCGTGACCTGCGTAGCCGCGAGGCGAGGCGCCGTCGCTGGAAGCCCTATGTGGTGTTCAACGACGCCACGCTCGAGGGGATCCTGGCCGCGCGCCCGTCCAGCCTGGAGGGGCTGACCGAGGTTCGGGGCATGGGCCCCAAGCGGGTGGCGCGCTATGGCGCGGCGATCCTGGAGCTGGTGGAAGAGTATCGTGTGTGAGGCACACTATTGGAGAGGCCATGGGCCAATACGGACTCGATGATCTCAAGCTCGCCTTCAGCCTTCATGTGGTCGATCAGATCGTGGCGGCGGATGCGAAGCTCACCCAGGCAGAGCTGGACTTCCTCGAGGAGAAGTTCCCCCTGGATACCCTGGTGAAGCGGGGCTTCAGCACCGCGGATGGCGTGCGGACCGATGCCTACCACGACGCCGCGGTCGATGCCCTGGACCGGCTGCCCACGGAGCTCGACAGCGACCAGAAGATCGCACTGCTCCAGGTCTTCCTCGCCGCCACCCTGGCCGACGACAGCTTCGAGCTCGCCGAGGGCAATGCCCTGGTCGACGCCGCTCGGCTGCTCGATCTCTCGGACCAGGAGATCGACGGCTTCCTCGCATCCCGGACCGAGGTCGGGGGCACCCGCCTGGCCGAGCTCGATGCCCTCGAGGCGGACTGATGGAAGAACCGGAGTCCATCCCCCTCGCTCGGGATCTCGGCGCTCGGGTTCAGGGCATCCTGCTGGGGATTCCGTTGTTCCTGGCGCTTCTGAAGATGATGTCTCTGACCGGTGGGGGCGGGCTGTTTCGCTATCAGGGCTTCTGAAGCATCGGGTACAGGCTCGAGGCGATGGCCAGGGCGATGAGCGCGACGAAGAGCCAAAACAGCAGGCCCATCCCGGGTCGGGCTCGGCTCCGGCGCTCGGAATCGAGCACGACCTCCACCCGGCCCGGCCCGAGCGGGTGAAATACCAGCTGGCCGGACTCCGCGCGCTCCCGCAGAGCGTGCATCACCGCATCCCGGAGCTTGCTGCGTCCGCCGGTGTGGTTGCCGCGTCCGGTGATCAGCACCAGGCCGCCGGTGCTCAGGTCGAGCTCGATCGCGGACTCGAGAGTGTCGAGGGCGAGGCGCACCGACAGATCGTGGAGATCGATCACCGGTAGCCCGCGGGTTGCGCCGAGATGGGTGCGCGGCGTCCAGGCTCGCTCCCCAGCCCAGGGCAGATGCTCTGCGGCGATCGCGACGTGCTGGAGGGCTTCCTGCAGGGTGACGAGGTCTTGATCGACAGCCATGGCAGCTCCAGCGCAGCGGACCGACGCTCGCTCTTGTACCGTAGGTGCCCGGGGGCGGGATGAGCAACGACGACAAAGCTGTATTCGACTACCTGGCGACCATGAGCCACGAGCTCCGGACGCCGCTGAACGCGATCATCGGGTACTCCGAGCTGCTGCTCGAAGACCACCAGAACTACGATCCCGACGCGATGGAAGCCGATCTCAAGCGCATCCACCATGCGGGTCGGCACCTGCTCGGTCTGATCGACGAGGTCGTCGACCTCTCCCGCCTGAAGAGCGGCCGCACCCAGGTCATCAAAGAGACGGTAGATGTGGGTCGGCTGCTCCAGCGCATGCTGCCCACCCTGCTGCCGATGGTCCAGGATCGCGGAAACCGCCTGGAGTGGACCTTCGAGCCCAGCGTGCGGGTCCGAACCGACCCCCAGAAGCTGACCGGAGTGGTGCGCACCCTGGTCAACCGGGCCGCCCGCGTCACGACCGAGGGCCGGGTCGAGCTCGGGGTCGAGCAGATCGACGATCAGGTGCTGATCTCGGTCAGTGACACCGGCGAGGATGTCGATCCAGAACACCTCGCCCAGACCTTCCATCCGTTCACCGCAGAGCAGGGCAGCGGCTTTGCGTCCGCCTCCCAGATGGCCCAGCTGCTAGGGGGGGAGCTCGAGGTCGACACCCAGGGCCAGGGCACCCGGTTCACCCTCACCATCCCCGCCCTCGATCTGCCCACCCTGGACGAACCGATGCCGGCCCAGCCGGCATCAGGAGACCGGGTCGTGCTCATCGTGGACGACGATCCCACGGTGCACGATCTCATGCGCCGACACCTCGAAGAGCTCGACTGCGTCGTGGTCTCAGCGACCTCAGGCCCCGAGGCCTTGCGCCTGGCCGAGAGGCAGTTGCCGGCGGTCATCGCGCTGGATGTGATGATGCCCGAGATGGACGGCTGGGACACCCTGGCCCGACTGCGGGCCCACCCCAAGCTGGCCGATGTGCCGGTGATGATGATGTCCATGCTCAATGACGAGGATGGCAAGGGCTTCACGCTGGGTGTGTCCGAGTACCTGCTCAAGCCCATCGAGCGACCGGTACTGCTGTCTACGGTCCAGCGCTTCGTGGGGGGGCATCAGCGCAAGCGGGTGCTGATCGTCGATGACGAGGCCGACTCCCGGGAGCTCTCCCGACGGGTGCTGATGTCGGCGGGCTACCTGATCGACGAGGTCGAGGACGGCGCCGCTGCGCTCAAGTACCTGGAGACCCAGCGCCCCGACCTGATCCTGCTCGACCTGATGATGCCGGGGATCGATGGCTTCACCGTGGTGAACGAGGTTCGAAAGCGTCCAGAGCTGGCGGAGATCCCGCTGGTCGTGTTCACCTCGATGTCCCTGACGGCCACGGACCGCGAGCGGCTCCAGCAGGGCTCGGCGTCGATCCTCAGCAAGGGCTCTCCCACGCCGGATGTGCTGGAGAGGGTAGCCGAGATCCTCGGCTCAGCCGGCTGAGCGCCCCAGGGCCTCGGTGACCATGCCCGGAGTGATGACCTCTCCCAGCGGGATGGGGTCGCCCTTGGCGGGGATCACCAGATAGAACGGGACTCCGGCCTTTCCATAGCGGTGGAGCCACTCGGTGATGGTCTCGTCCCGACGGGTCCAGTCGGCCTTGAGCGGGACCACGCCATGCTCTGCCATGGACTGGCGCACGGTCTGGGTCTCGAGCACGGTCTTTTCGTTGATCTTGCAGGTGAGACACCACTCGGCTGTGAAGTCGACGAACACGGGGGTGCCGTGGAGCTGGGCGAGGCGCTTCTCGCTGAAGGGCTGCCAGGGGATGTGGTCGTCGAAGTCCAGGTCGGTCTTCACGGAGCCATCATCTACGACGGGCTCGTCTGCGAACTCCAGGTCGAGGAAGCGCCAGCCCCCACCCGCGGCGATGAGCAGGCCAACGGCCAAGGCGCCAAGCTGGCGGCCGGTGGTGGCGGCGACTCCACCGAAGTGGCCGAACACCCAGCTGCCGATGGAGGCGAACATCAGGAAGGCCAGGAATCCGATCAGCCGGTCGAGCCCGATCTGGGAACCGAGCACGCCGGCCAACCAGACGGCGGTGGCGACGAGGGTGAAGCCGAGGAGCTGCTTGAAAGTGTCCATCCACGGCCCGGGACGCGGGAGGAGTCGGTACAGGGCGGGAACGAAGGCGATCAGCAGGAAGGGGGCAGCGAGCCCCAGCCCAACGAGGCTGAAGATGCCGAAGAGCATGGGGGTGGAGGAACCGAGGGCGAAGGCGATGGCGGTCCCGAGGAAGGGAGCGCTGCACGGTGTGGCGAGCAGGGTGGCGAACACACCGGTGAAGAAGTAGCCCGATAGCCCCTCCTTGGCGCCGGCTGCGCTGGCCTGGGAGACGCCCATCGCGGGGATCTCGAACACGCCGAACAGGGACAGGCCAAACACGAACACGATGGTGGTGAGGCCGGCTACATAGGGCGGATATTGGAACTGGAAGCCCCAGTCCACGTCCATCCCCACCCCCAGGCGCAGGCCGACGATGGCCGCCGCGAGGGCCCAGAAGCTGGCGACGATGCCGGCGGTGTAGGCCAGGCCGGCGCCACGCTGCTCGGCGGCGGTGATGTCGGTCTGCTCGACCAGGCTGTACAGCTTGAGCGTGAGCACGGGCAGCACGCAGGGCATGATGTTGAGCAGCAGCCCGCCAAGGAAGGCCATGAGCAAGTTGCCCAGTGCACCGAAGGCCCCCTCGGAGGAGGAGGCGCTGAGGGAGGCATGGCTGGCTGGCTCTGCGGGGGCGACGGGCGGAGCCTCTGGCTGGGGGTGAGGCGCGGTCGCGGCGGCCACAAGAGGCACGATCGGTCCCTTGATAGCGGGGTCGTCGGAGGTCACGACCTGTGTACCCGCGGGCTTCCAGGGGAGGGGCTCGAGGACCTCGACCGCCACGGACTGTCCGTCGATGTCGAGGAGGAAGAGCCCGCCGATCTGGTCGGATTCGGGGGGCTCATCGAGCAGGGTCTCGGCCTCGAGGCGGGCCACGAAGGCATTGCCCTGGTGCCCGACCGTGCGGCTATTCACCATCCAGTTGTCGCCGATGATCGGGGCAAAGGCGTAGCGCTTGGTGTCGGGCTGGACCTTGCCCTCTGTCTTGACCTCGAGGGCGGCGGTGAAGGGTGCGAAGGGCAGCACGGCGTCTTGGGAGAGGGCGAGCCGGGACTCGAAACCCTCGACCTGATCGGGGGTCTTGGGGTGCTGGGCTGCGTAGTGATCGAAGAGCGGGGTGAATGCCGACGGCGTAGAGCGGTCGGAGATGGTGAGGGTGGTGGAGAGCTCCGCATCGCCCGGGATGCAGCTGGTCTTGCACACCAGCCAGCCCGCCTTGGCGCCGATGGGGATCTCGCCGGGAGAGATATTGGCCGGGAGGGTGACCTCGGCGAAGAGCAGGACCTTGTCGTCGTAGCCGAAGGAGACCAGATCGTCGGCCTCGAAGCGCTGGGGCACGGGGTACTGGTAGGGCAGGACGGTCGTCCCGTCCGGGAGATCCCAGGTGATCTCCGTGGGGAGCCCGATATCGCCCGGTGACTTCCAGTAGGTGTGCCAGTCGGGCTGCTGGGTGAGGTGCACTCCGACCCGAACCACTTCGCCAGGGGCGGCGGATTCTTTGTCTAGGATCAGGCGGGCCCGCACCGGGTGATCCTTGCCGTCGGGGCTGATCGGCTGGACGTCTGCGGTGGCCGGAAGAGTCGAGAAGTCGACGGTTGGCGGTGGGGGCGGAGCCGGGGAGACGGTCCCGTTGGCCCACGCGGTGAGCAGGAAGGTGGCGAGCATGGTTTTCTGGATCCCTCGGTCGTGTACCTATCCGGGACGCTTCCGCGGATACGTCAATCTCTGTCGACAGCGGTATCTTGGGAGGCGCGATCGCGCTCCGGTGGGGCTGCGCGCACGGGCGGCTCTCAGTGAAAGAATCTTCGCGAGCCATGAATTCTCCACTCGGATACGGGTTCGAATGAGCGATCGGTTTGAACTCGCGTGGCACGGAGAAGATGGGGTCGAGAGGCGGATGCCGGTGGGCGATCTGCTCACGGTGGGTCGGGGTGTGCGCAACGATCTGGTGATCCCTTCGGAGCGCGTCTCGCACCAGCATGCTCGGTTCTGGATCGAGGATCAGGTCCTCTGGGTCACCGACTCCGGCAGCACGAACGGAACCTTCGTAGGTGACTTCCAGATCAAGGGGCGCACCCGTCTCGAGATCGGCGATCGGGTGCGGCTCGGGCAGACGATCACGCTCATCATCGACTCCGGTGATGGGACCCGCAGCAACACGGCGTCCTATGTGGTCGAGGATCTCAACAGCCGCATGCGCTACCCGTTCGAGCAGCAGCTGGTGATCGGCGATGGCGACGCGCACCTCCGGGTGCCGGGTATGGAGCAGTTCACCCTCGAGCTTCGGGGCGAGGGCATCGTGCTCACCGGGGGCGGCGAGGACCGCCCAGTGCGCCTCGGCGAGGTGATCTCGGTGGGTCCTCTGGAGCTCCGAGTGCTCTCACTCACCCGCCAGCCCGCCGTGCGTACAGCCCGGCCAGCGTGGGCTCCGGGCCACTACCATGTAGAGGCCACCCTCTCGGGCCGCACGCCCAATGCGCGGATCTTCGACGAAGATGGCGCCTCCCTCGAGGTCGAGGGCGAGACCCGCGCCACCCTGGTCTATGTGCTCGCCCAGCAATCTCTACGCGACCGCGACGGCGGATGCTCCCGAGCCGAAGAGGGTTGGCTGGACGACGTAGATGCGGTCACCGCGGTCTGGGGCCGAACCGCCCTGGGCGATGTCAGCAACCGGCTCTCGGTGGTCGTCTATCGACTCCGCACCGACCTCAAGAAAGCGGGCTTGGATGCCAGCTTCATCGAGCGAGAGCGGGGCCGGATTCGGGTGCGTGCGGCCACGGTCAGCCTCGGCTAGGGCGTCGATTCGGCGGCCTATTTCGCCGAGAACTTGGTCCTTCGCTCCTAGCGTAGCGAGCTACGCGTCGTCGCTCGAACCGGCGTGCTCGACCAAATATGCCTGCCGACTCGGCGCCCTTGATGGATTTCTGAGGGTTTGCGGGTAAGGCGAGCTTCGATTCTTGACCGGGGCGCCCTATGCGTAGGACTTCTGCTCGACCAGGCGAGAGCCGGTGGCGACCGAGATCTGGCGCTTGAGCTCGGCGCGCTCGTCGTTGAGCACGTAGACGCGGCGGGCGGTGTCGACGAAGTCCTTGTTGAAGTGCCGGGCGCGCTCCAGGAGCCGCAGCCTGTCTTCGACCTCCCACAGCTCGCGGTTGACCTGGCGGAGCCGGTCGATCCCCGGCAGCTGGTCCATTGCGGTCTCGCACTGGCTGGCCCAGGCGGAGGTGAGGGAGTCGAGCTCGGCGCGCACGTGGGCCTGGACCACGGGAGCGGTGAGCAGGCGGCTCTTGATCTCGAGGATGGTGATGCGGTCGGCGACATCGCCGATGGGTACTTCGATTCGCATGACACCGCTTATCCCGCTCGAGCGGCGATGACCCGCTCGTGGCTGTCGTGCAGATCCCAGCGGGCGGAGTAGTGCTCTGCCTGGCCGGTGGCCTGGTAGACCAGCCACTTGAGCTGGAGGATCTGGCAGAGCACCCCGGCCATGTCCTCTCCCGACCGGATGGCGCTGAGGCAGTGCTCCAGGGCGAGGTCGAGATCGGCGAGGAGCTCGTCGGAGAAGAGCGGATCGGGATCGGTGTGTTCGAGGACTCCGGGGAGCGCTCGGGCGCGGTTCACGCAGTCGGTCAGCAATTCGAGTGTTGTCATCGGGGACCTCCGGGTCTCCCGGTGTCCAAGCAAGGATCGGGCCAGTGAGAGAGGCCCGTATTCATGGGGTTGTTGGAGCATGATGGGCGACGGACGTCCGTCGGTGACGGGGGTCTGTTGGCGGGTCCCGTCGCGGGGATCAGCTCTTGCGGGCGGCGTCCAGGGCGGTGCGGCGGAGCTGCCTGCGCAGGGACCAGGCGGGCCTCTGCTGGGACTCCGACGCCTTGAAGTGTTGCTCGAGCACCGACCGAACCGCGATGAGGACCTGCTCGGCGGGCTGATCGAAGAATAGCTCGAGGACCTGCTCGATTCGGTTGACCGCATAGACCGAGAACTTCTTGGCTTGGGCTGCTGCGACGATATCGTGGCGGAGCATGAGATCCCCGGCGTTGGCCTGGGGGATGAGTGCCCCCTGGGTGCCGGTGAGGCCCGTCGCATGACAGCAGTCGTAGAAGCCTTCGATCTTCTCGTTCACCGCGCCGATCGGGAGGATATTGCCGACCTGGTCGATGGCCCCGGTGAGGGCGAGGTCCTGGCGGATGGGCAGCTGGGTGAGGGCGCTGATCAGCACACAGAAGCTGGCTGCGCTCGCGCTGTCGCCGTCGATTCCACCATAGGATTGCTCGAAGGCGATGGAAGCATCGAAGCTGAGCGGGTGGGGCGCGTTGACGAGCCGCCGCAGCAGCCCCGTCAGGATGAGGAAGCTCTTCACGTGGATCTGGCCCGAGAGCAGGGCCTCTTGCTCGACATTGACCGCGCCACCGCTGCCCGGACCCGCGGTTGCGGTGATGCGGATGGGCATGCCATAGGTGAGCGGCCCGGCCTGGATGACGGCGAGCCCGTTGATCTGGCCCATGGACACGCCCTGGTTGAGGATGCGGATGGTGCCGTTCGTCACCTGCTCGCGGAAGCGCCGCCCCGGACCGCTCGCCCGTCGCTTGGTGCGCCGAATCGCCTCGATGACATGGTCGCGAACCACGGGTGCCCCGTTTGCCAGGAAGGCCGCCTCTCGGGCGATATCCGCGATTCTTCCGAAGCGGGCGGTGAGCTTGCCCTGCGCGGCTGCGACCCGTGCCCCGTGCTCGACCAGGGCCCCGACCGCGCCGCGCCGGAACGAGGGCAGGCCCTCGCGTCGTGCCAGGCCTGCGATGACCCGAGCGTAGGCGTTGATGGTCTGGGTGCTGATCTCGAGGGTCTCGTCGAGATCGGCGAGGATCTTGAACAGGCCCGGGAAGTCGGGGTCGTTTTGATCGAGCAGGTAGTACAGCTCTTCGTCGCCGAGTAGCACGACCTTCACGTCGATGGGGATGGGCTGGGGCTTGATGCCGGGAGGCCGCATGGTGGTGGGGCTCTCGTCGGGGAGCAGCTCGACCAGGCCGGTGCGTAGGGTGCGGGACAGCGCCTCCCAGGCACCGTCGCGCCGGAGCAGGGCCCGGGCGTTGAGGATGAGCGTGCCCCCATCGGCCCGAATGAGAGAGCCGGCGCGGATGCCGAGGTGGGGCAGCGTGCCCTCGAGGATGGGGGCGTCGATGGTGCCGAGCAGGGTCTGGACGCTGGGGGCGTTCTCGATGACGACGGGCCGGGGCTGGTCTGGGGAGCGGCTGAGCAGGATGTTCACGGCGAAGGCCTGGACGAGCTCCGCGCCCTGGTCGGTGAGGGCGGAGAGCTGGGAGATGGTGTATTCCTGGACCTGCTCGAGAAAGGGTGCGGTGAGGGGGAACTCTGCCTCGATGGGCTGGGCCTGTTGGGCCAATAGAGAGCGGGCGGCCTCGGTGAACAGCTGCTCGACTTCGTGTTGGTGTTTGCGCTGGACCGAGGCGGCGTGCCGGGTGACCTCGGCGAGGTGACCGGTGAAGCGGGTGATCGCGGCGATCATCTCGGTGACCTGTTCGGGATCGATCTCGCCGTTGGCGGCCGCAGCCTCGAGATGGGTGAGGGGTACGGGCTCCCCGTCGATCATCGGGAGCACGCGGGTCTCGGTCTCACCGTCTTCGTCGGTGATCTGTGCCAGGGCCAGGCCCGCCTCGGCCAGGCCGGCCTCGAAGGGGTCTGCGTGCTCGGCCAGCTCGGTCTGGGCAGCCTGATCGAGCTGGGTCTTTGCGACGACGACCTGGGTCTCGATGTCGAGGATCAGGTCCTCGGCGATGTACCGGGAGAGGATCTCCATGGCCTTGACGAAGGCGGGGGCCTGCCCGCCGCGGAGGGAGAGCAAGGCGGGCCTGTCGGGGTGGTTGAAGTCCATCACGACGACCCGATCCTGCACCTCGTCGCCGAGGGGGATGGGTTCATGGAGCAGGTTGCGGACCAGGGTGAGCCGGCCGGTGCCTTCGGGGCCGCGCACGAACACATGCTGCCCGGGAGCGCGGAACGCGAGCCCGAAGCGGAGAGCCTCGGCTGCGGCGTCCTGACCGATGATCTCGTCGCAGGGCTCGAGCTCCTCGGTGGTCTCGAAGCGGAGCGAGTCCAGGGGGCAGTCCCAGCGCAGTGCGCCCGGGTAGAGCGGCTCGGTCATTCAGTCTCCATCAGCGTACACCCACATAGCGATTCGCGACACCGCCCTGCTGGGGCGACAGGTCTATCTGAGGCACGCAGGACACCGCGTCGCAGATGGGGAAGGGGTACATGACATTGGTGCCCAGGGCGACCGCGCAGCCGAACTCGTCGGGGCACTCTGGGGTGTCAGCCAGGGCGTCCCAGCTGTCGTAGCTGGTCTCGACCGGGTGGAAGAGGCCGATGAAGTGCCCGGTCTCGTGGGCCATGGTCTCGGCGAGGAGCTGGATGTCGCCGTCGCTGAACACGCCATCGGGGCCGGCCCCGAGCCCGGCGTTGATGGTGACCGCGCTGCGCCCGGTCGGGACGAGGGGGCCGGGGATGTCGCCGGCGAAGCCGAAGACCTGGTCGAAGCCTGCGATGTCCTCGACGATCACGAGGTTGACATTGCCGAAGGGGGCGGAGGCGGCGATCTCGGTGTATGCCGCCTCGTCATCGCCCTGTCCTGGGGCCGCCAGCACGCCGTTCCCCGAGAAGTCGAAGAAGCTGAAGTCGAGGGTGATCCCGATCTCTTCGTAGATCCGGCGCCACCTCTCGATGGCCTGCTCGGTGGCGTCCACCAGATCGGGGTCCGAGCCCGTAGGGCCCACGAAGATCACGTTGACCCCGAGCATCCCGGAGCTGAAGTCGTTGTCGGTCTTGAGCACGACGGAGACCTGGGCGGTGCCCGACTCGTAGAGCAACTCTGTGTTCACCAGCCCGGCCTGGAACTTGTGCGGGGTGCCCACCTGGAGCAGCCCGTCGTCTTCTGCGATGGGCCAGTTGAGGGAGACGGCCCGGCCGAGGAAGCCTGCGTTTGTCCGTGCGCGGGCGCTGACGACCTCGACATCGGCGCGGAAGGGGTACTCGCTGCCGATCTGGAGGTAGCGGATGTGTACATCCTGGATGGAGTCCACGGGAGCGACGGTCACGAGCATGGCGCTCTCGCCGCTCTCGGGGCGTACGGATGCGGTGAGGTTGCCCGACTTGTTGGTCTTGAGGGTGGAGGTGAGGCGTCGGAGGTCCCCGTCGATCTCCTCGATCCACGGCGTGCCGCACCCGACGAGGACGGCAATAGGAAGCATCCATGGACGCATGGGTCGCACTCTCCGTGACCAACCGGTACAGGGTGCCCGACCGGGGGCCCGCTGACAATGACCCATCCTCTCGATATCGCCGTTGTAGTCGGCTGGCTGCTGATCACATTCGCGGCCGGACTGTTCGCGGGTCGCCAGGGGGCCTCGGATACCGAGGGCTTCTTCGTGGCCGGTCGGAGCCTGCCGTGGTGGGTCGTCGGGACCTCGATGGTGGCCACGACCTTCGCCGCAGACACGCCGCTGGCGGTGTCCAGCTACGTCGCGAGCGGGGGGATCCACGACAACTGGAAGTGGTGGTTCACCGGCTTTGGAGCCGTAGCCACGACCTTCTTCTTCGCCCGGCTGTGGCGCAGGAGCGAGGTGATCACCGACGCCGAGATCGCCGAGCTTCGCTACGGAGGGCCGGCCGCGAAGGGGCTTCGGGTGCTCAAGGCCCTGTGGTTCGGGGTGTTCTTCAACCTTCTGGTGATCGCCTGGGTGATGCGGGCGATGCGCACGGTGGTCGAGACCGTGCTCGGGCTGGACGAAATAGCGCCGCTGGTGCTGGGCTGGGTCGCGATCTCTCCCGGGGTCGGGGTCGTGCTGGTGCTCTTCCTGCTCGCCGTGGCCTACACCGCCTCCAGTGGGCTGTGGGGCGTGGTGGTCACGGATGTGCTTCAGTTCGGGCTCGCGATATTCGGCGCGATCGTGCTGGCGATCTACGCCTGGCTCCATGTGGGCGGCCTGGTCGGAATGCAGGCGGGCTTCCTGGAGCATGGCTTCGACTGGGCAGCGACGACGACCCTGGTCCCGCTGAACGACCCCCTGTGGGATGGGCCGACCGCGAAGCTGGCGGTGCTGTGCACGGTGACCTGGTGGGCGGCGCGCAATGTGGACGGGGGCAGCTACCTCGCTCAGCGGCTGCTCGCCGCCGAGGACGAGGTCCACGCGATGAAGGGCTATCTATGGTTTGCGGTGGCGAATATCGCGGTGCGTCCGTGGCCTTGGATCGTGGTCGGCCTGGCGGGTATGGCGCTGCTCGGCCCCATCGAAGACACCCAGCGCTACTACCCCGAGATGATGGTCCTGCTGCTCCCACCGGGCATGCTCGGGTTGATGGTGGCCAGCTTCCTCGCGGCTTTCATGTCCACCATCGACACCCAGCTGCACTGGGGCACCTCCCTGGTGATCAATGATGTGTACCGCCCCTTCGTCCGCCCCGATGCGACCGACGCCCATCACCTGCTCGCCAGCCGACTCTGCGTGGTCGGGCTCGCGGTGGCTGGGGCGACGGCCTCTTTTGTGGTCACCGATATCACCTTCGCCTGGGAGCTGGCGCTGTCGGTGACGGCGGGACTGGGCTCGGTCTTCGCGCTGCGCTGGTACTGGTGGCGGGTGAATGCCTGGAGTGAGCTCGCGGCGATGGGTGTAGCGATGATCGGCAGTCTGGCTCTGCAGGTGATCAGCTGGTACGACCTGTGGCCGAGCGGACTCCCAGCTGGGTGGCAGAAGTTTCCCTTCGATGCGGCCCTGCTCACGGCGGTGTCGATCCTCGTCTGGGTGGGGGTGACCTGGCTGACGCCTCCGAGCGATCGGGAGCACCTGCGGGTGTTCTACCGGAAGGTCCGACCGGGGGGGCCTGGATGGAAGGAGATCGCGGGGGACATCGAGGGTTTTGCGGAGGATGGGCCGGGCTGGGGAGAGGCGGTGGGCTTTGTGGGAGCGAACGCGCTGGTCTTCGGCGCCCTGCTCGGTGTGGGCGGGCTGTTGGTGGGCCGACCCGTGGAGGGGGCGTTCTGGCTGGGGGTGTTTGGGTTGGGGCTGGGGATGACGACGTGGGGGATGGGGCGGATCTTGGGGCGGGCGGGGTAGCTCAGGGGCGGTCGTATCTCGCCAGGGCCCGGCCCAGCTGCTCCCGAACCCCGTCGCGGAGCTCGGTGGGCTCGAGGACCTCGACGGTGGCGCCCCAGTGCAGCACCCAGCTCTTCAGCTCGGGGGTGATGGGGACCTCCAGCTCGAGGATCAGCCGGCCATCGGGCCCGGTCTCCAGGGAGCGAAACCCCCGCCACTGGCGGTTGCGCACTGTGGCCGCTGTGTGGGCCTCGAAGGCGATCCGAACCCGAACCGGTGGGCTCTCTGGCCTCCAGATCCCGAAGCCCTCTCCGAACTCGTCGGAGGGGTCGTAGTCCAGGGGGATATCGAACTTCTCGGAGCCGATGACCACGTTGCTCATGCGCTCCAGGGCGAAGGGATGGAGCGGGTGGTCGAGATCGGCCCTGCCCAGGAGGTAGAGGCCGTCGCGGTACATCACCAGGGTCCAGGGTTGGATCACGATGGGGGCGCTGAAGCCTTTGGAGTCGGTGTAGTCGAGGTGGACGAGGCGGTGCTGGAGCAGGGCTCGGATCAGCTGATCGAGGGCGTCGTCGGCGTCGCGGTAGTCCTTTGGGGCGAAGGAGAGGTAGTGGAAGGCCTGTCGGACCCGCGGTATGGCGCTGCGGTGCTTGTCCGACAGGCCCTCTTCGAGCCGCTCGACGACATCGCTGCTGCTGGTGTGGAGGACGGTGGGGCCGCCTACATCGAGCAGTCGGGTAGCGGCGTATACAGCGGCGTACTGGAAGATATTGCTCCCGATCGCGCTATCTGCGCGGGTGAGGGTCGCCCATGCCTGTCCGTCGTGGTGTTCTCTGCGGATATGCGCTTCGCCAACCTCATTGGTCCACTCCGATTCCAGTGCCTCGAGCCAGCGGATGACGGTGCGGCGGTGCACATGGAATTCTTCGGCCAGGGTGTTGACCGGCATGGAGCGCCGACGAGATTGCTCGAGCCGCCGGACCAGCTGGAGGATCTGAATGGCGGTGGTGTAGTTGGACATGGCTCTCCGGCGCGGATTGTAGCAGCGGCCGGAGCCGTGGTGGACAGGGAGTGTCCACCCACCGGGGCATCCTCTACTCACACCCCATCCCAGGAGAGAGCATGGTCTTTGATTCCCGTGGCATCGCCAAGCCCCCGCGCCCCACGCATCCTCCCCAAGAGCGACAGCGCCTCCAGCCCAACAGCCTGATCGAGGAGATGGGTCGCGTCCACGAACAGATCTCCCTCGAGAGGCGGGAATCCCACAACGTCCGGACCCAGGCGCTGCACTTCCTGGCCGACGGCCGGGTCGACTTCGGGCAGGGGCCGGTCTTCTTCGAGAAGAAGGGACTACAGGCTCTCGCCCGTCAGAACAAGGAAGCCCTGCCACGGGCTGGGGCGCTGCTGCTCGCCCTCGAGCCCGAGCTCCGCAGCGTGCTGCTCTCCGAGCAGCTCCGCTCCTTCGAGCGCGAGCTGGTGTTTCGCACCCGGGTGGGCCCCACTGGGCAGCGGCAGGTCTTCGCCGTGGTTTCGCGCGGATATCGCGTGCTGGACGCCTCGGAGCTCATCGATCGGGCCTACGGGGATGTCGAATCGCTCGGCCTGAGCGGCGGTGTGATCTACGACGCTCGGACCACCGACTTCGAGCTGAGGGTGCTCTGGTCCCGCGAGGATCCAACCCACGCCAGGCTCGGGGATGTCTTCAATTGGGGAGTGCTGCTGCGCACCAATGACGCGGGTGCGGGGGCGATCCGGGCCCGCGCCATCATCGAACGCCTGAAGTGCCTGAACCTGTGCGAGTTCTACACCGAGAGCCGAGACCTGGGACGCCAGAGTCACCTCGGCGATCTGGGGGGTGTGCTGCGCGGAGAGGCCAGCCTGGGTTCGCTGTCTCGGGGGCTCGAGGATCTCTCGGACCGGTTCGTCGAACAGTGGGGCATCCTCCGCGAACATGGGTGGCGCACCGAGTTGGGGCCGACCATCGGCGAGGCCTACGCTGAGCTCATCCGCATGGCGCCCAAATACCTGGGCCCTCACGCCCTGCGTCGCAAGCACGAGAATGTGGTCCGTCTGCTCGTCGAGGGCTGGGAGCAGGAGGAAGGGGAGACCCTGGCCGATCTGATCAATGGCATCACCGCCGTGCACACCCTCAGCGCGCCGGAGTCGATCCGGGTGAAGCTGGAGGTCGCTGCGGGGATGTTGATGTCGCTGCTGGTGGATCGCCTATGAGCCTCAGCGGCCGCTCTCCCGAAGATGCTCCACCACCGCTCCCCCCGACTTCTGGAGCAGCGGAGGGATCAAGGACACCGCGAAGCGCTCCACGACGGGCACCGCTCCGGGGGGAAGCCGGACCCGGGGCACGCGCTCCGGGTGGAACTCGAAGCGGCCGGTGAGCTCGATCCGACAGCCGGTGGGGGTCTGTACATAGCTCTGGGTGCCCGTGATGTCCGCCATCGGCCCGAGGGCGGGGACCTCTACGCTCCACCGACAGACGAAGTCGTGGGGGTTCCAGTGGGTGTGGCCGAACCAGCGCAGCATCTCCTTGGGGACGAGAGGGCGAATCAGGAAGGGCAGGGCGCTGGGGTGGCCGAACCACTCGTGCTTCTGGATGATGGTGCCATCGGCGGCGGTGCTCTGGGACTTGAGGCGGACGCGCTCGACCTCGGACATGCGGGGGGCGATGGCCTCGAACTCGTCGCGGTGAGTGGCGAAGACCAGGGGGCGTGGGAAGGGGGCGTCGTGGCTCACGGAGAAGTCCATGATGCAGTGTATGCGCGCTTCGTGATAGGGACAGCCCATGGTGTGGATCTCCCTGCTCATCTCCTCGGCCTTCGCGGGCCCGGTGCCCCTGTTCACGGGCGGCGGGGCGACAGTGGGGTCGCGCATCACGGGGCCCTATGTGGCTTTCATGCCCGAAGAGAAGCCCACGGGATCGGTGCTGCCGCCCGGTCCCAAGGCGCGGGTGGTGTCGGACCAGCCCAGCTCCTGGCAGCTACGAGACACGCTGACAGGCGCCCCGGGAAAGCTCGTGCCTATCAGCCAGCTTCCCGCGGCCTCCCAGCCCATTCCCAAGGCGAAGAACGCTCTCGAGAGCCGCTGAATCTCCGGGCGTGATCGCGCGGCCGGAACGGGTTACTTCGTGCCGTTCCCGCCCCGGTAGCGACCGCCTCCCCAAACCTCCCCCCCAGGTAGTCCGATGGACGATTTCGCAGCAAACGTCATCCCGATCCGTATCGAAGACGAGATGCAGAACTCGTACATGGACTACTCCATGTCGGTCATCATCGGGCGGGCTCTGCCCGATATCCGAGACGGGCTCAAGCCGGTGCACCGCCGCATCCTGTACGCCATGCACATGGAAGGGCTGCAGGCGAACAAGAAGTACAGCAAGTGTGCGGGCGTGGTGGGCGAGGTGCTCAAGAAGTACCATCCCCATGGCGATTCTGCGGTGTACGACGCCCTGGTTCGCATGGCCCAGCCGTGGAACCTCCGCTACCCCCTGGTCGATGGTCAGGGCAACTTCGGCAGCGTCGATGGCGACCCCGCGGCGGCCTATCGCTACACCGAGTGCAAGATGACCAAGCTCGCCGAAGAGCTGCTGGTCGACATCGAAAAGGAGACGGTCAGCTTCTCCCCGAACTTCGACGGCACGGTCGAAGAGCCCGATGTGCTGCCCTGTGGCTACCCCAACCTGCTGGTCAATGGCGCCGATGGCATCGCGGTCGGCATGGCCACCAAGATCCCGCCCCACAACCTGCGCGAGGTCGTGGACGCCTGCATCGCCCACATCGACAACCCGGAGATCGATGTCGAAGGGCTGATGCACTTCATCCCCGCCCCCGACTTCCCCACGGCGGGGACGATCTACGGGCGCAAGGGCGTAAAAGACGCGTATGAGACGGGCCGCGGGCGCATCACCCTGCGGGGCAACGCCTGGTTCGAAGACACCGAGAGCGGAAAGCGCGCCATCATCATCGACGAGCTCCCCTACCAGGTGAACAAGGCGCGGCTCATCACCCAGATCGCCGATCTGGTGCGCGACAAGAAGATCGAGGGGATCTCGGGCCTTCGGGACGAGTCCGATCGTCGCGGCATGCGCATCGTGGTCGAGCTCAAGCGCGATGCCTTCGAGGAGGTCGTGCTCAACCACCTCTACAAGCAGACCCCGCTGCAGAACACCTTCGGCGTGATCATGCTCGCCATCGTCAATCAGCGGCCGAAGATCCTCGACCTCAAGGAGATGATCAAGTACTTCGTCGATCATCGCCGCGAAGTGGTCACCCGCCGTACCCGCTACCTGCTGCGCAAGGCACGGGAGAGGGCCCATGTGTTGGAGGGCTACCGCATCGCCCTGGACAACCTCGACGAGGTGATCGCGCTGATCCGGGCGTCCAGCACGCCAGCGGAGGCCCGCGAGGGTCTGGTCAGTACTTTCGGCCTGTCCATCGCCCAGGCCATCGCCATCCTCGAGCTCCGCCTCCAGCGCCTCACGGGTATGGAGCGCGAGAAGATCGAAGAGGAGTACAACGGACTGCTGATCAAGATCGGCGAGTTCGAGGGCATCCTCGCGGCTCCCGAAGTGCTCATGGATGTAGTCAAGGGCGAGCTCTGTGCGGTCCGTGATCGGTTCGCAGACGAGCGCCGCACCCGCATCGTCGATGCGCGGGGCGAGCTGTCGATGCACGATCTGGTCGCCGAAGAAGACCACGTCGTGACCATCAGCCACCTGGGCTATATCAAGCGCTGCTCCCCGGACGAGTGGCGGATGCAGCGCCGTGGTGGCCATGGCAAGAAGGGCATGAACACCCGGGACGAAGACTTCGTCACCTCGATCTTCATCGCCAACACCCACAGCATCTTGATGGTGTTCACGGACACGGGCAAGGTCTACCCGCTCAATGTGTACGAGGTCCCAGAGGCCGGTCGCACGGCTCGGGGCCGCCCGATCATCAACCTCGTCCCGGTCTCCCAGGACGAGCGAATCGCCGCAGTGGTCTCGGTCCGATCGGAAGATCTGGTGGAAGAGGGCGCGGACCTGGTGTTCGTCTCCCGGAAGGGTCTGGTGAAGCGCACCCCGCTCACGGCCTACAAGAACATTCGCCAGGGCGGGCTCATCGCGACGGGTGTGGCCGAGGGCGACACCCTGGTCGTGGTGAACAAGCTCGAAGAGGGCGCCGCGGTAGACGTGATGATCTTCACGGCTCATGGTCAGTGCATCCGGTTCCCCAAGGCCGGCAGCAAGGGGGCGCCGCTGTTCGGTCGCACCGCGCGAGGCAACAAGGGCATCGCGCTGTCGGACACCGACGAGGTCGTCGACATGCTGCTCATCCCCGCAGGCGAGGGCGAGGGCGAGGTCGATGGAGAAGCGGAGGTCGAGGCCACCGAGGCGGCAGAGCCCGTGGAGGTCGAGGAGTCCGAGGACAGCATCGTCATCGACGAGGAGCCCGAGGTCACGCTGCTCACCATCACCACGCTCGGCTACGGCAAGCGCACCCCGCTCGAGGAGTACCCGATGCAGGGGCGGAACGGGAAGGGCGTCATCTCCCACAAGACCGGCGACGATGTCGGTGAGGTGGTTCGTGCCCGGCCCGTCGGCCCAGACGATCAGCTCATGCTCGTGACCGACACCGGGCGGGTCATCCGGATCTCGGCCGCATCGGTTCGCTTCGTGAAGAGCCGCAGCAGCAAGGGCGTTCGGCTCATGCGCCTGGCGGATGGCGAGCGCATCGTCGACATGGCTCGGCTCATCGAAGACGAGGAAGCCGAGGGGTCCGAAGAGTGAGAGTCGCGGATGGAATTCGGTACCGGGGGTGGAATTTCCTCCCGGATTGGCGATATGATGGCTGAGATGTCTACCGGCTTCCCGATTCGAGTCCGACGTGCGCGCCGCTTGCGGTACGTGGTGGGCGTGCCCGCCATCGCCGCAGCCTGCATGACCGCGCTGGTCGCCGGGGGGCTGCTCATGACCCCGGCTTCTCCGCTTGCCTTGGGCCGCGCCGACGCCATGCTCGGCCGTGGCATGCCGATCGAAGCGGTCGCCCGCTACGAAGCGATCGGGGCCACCAGCCCGGTGCTCAGTCTGCGCCGTCGTGCGCTTCGCCGGGCCGCTCGGGTGTACGAGCTGGAGCTCGATCAGCCGGCCCAGGCTCGGGCAGCGCTGCAGCAGCTCCTCCAGCTCGGAGTGCAGCCCGTAGAGCAGGCCGAGATCCGAGAGCAGCTCGCCGAGCTCTTCCTCTCGGAGCGCAACGAGAAATCGGCTGCAAACCAGTATCGGCTCGCCTACGAAGCCCAGCCACAGGTGGCGCGCCGCCTGGCTCGAGCGGCCGAGGTGCAGGTCGCCCGGGGGGAGTTCGCCCGTGCTCGCAACCTGTGGGCTCGGCTCCTGGAGGAACACCCGGGCGATTGGGGTGCAAGGGCCAACCTCGGAATAGGCGAGATTGCACTGGCTCAGGGTCGTCCTGGGCAGGCGCTCCGTCCCTTCCAGCGGGCTGCCAAGTCCACTCAGGTAGACTTCGCCAAGGCCGCGCGGCTGGGGCTTGCGGCTTGTTACGAGCGCCTCGGCGAGCTCGATGGCGCCATGGCAGAGCTCGATCTCGCGGATCTTCCCGCCGACGTGCACTCCCGTCGCCGCACTGCACTCATGGAGAGGGCGGCGGTACGCGCGGGCACAGAAGACCCTTAGGACGCCGATTCGGCGGCCTATCGGCCCGAGTGCTCACATCAGGACGGTGAACAGCAGGCCCAGGGCGAGGCCCACGACGAACATGGCGGCGACCAGGGGCAGCACCCAGGACGGCAGCGGTGCGTCGAGATCATCCACCGGCTGGGTGGGTGGCAGTTCGAGGTCGGCGCGGGTCAGCGCGGGCTCGGTGCTGGGGGCGTAGCTCACCCCGGCGGGGTCGGGGGGAATGGAGATGCCCTCGCGCACCCAGCGCCCCAGCTCCGCGTCCCAGCGCCGGGTCGGTGGAGGCGGGACGATCGGAGCACAGGGGGCGTCCGCGCCCATGATCGCGGAAGGATCGGGCAGGGCAGGGGGCTGGCCTGGGCCGTCGTTGGGTTCTTTGGGAGGATTGGACACGGGGGGGATCCTCGCACACCTCGCACGGGGAGGCTATCCAAGCCCATGATCGCGGCCCTGTTGTTTGCTTGTTCATCTGCGCCCCGAGAGGTCGCTATTCCCTCCCCTCGCCCCTTGGTCATCGGACATCGTGGTGCTCCGGGCTACCTGCCGGACCACACCCTCGAGGGCTACACCCGGGCTGTGGATCTCGGAGCGGACTTCATCGAGCCCGACCTGGTGTCGACGCGCGATGGGCAGCTGGTGGCCCGCCATGAGAACGAGCTGGGCCACACCACCGACGTAGCCGTGAAGTTCCCCGACCGTCGGACGACCCGGGTGGTGGACGGGGAGTCGGTCACGGGCTGGTTCACCGAGGACTTCACCCTCGCGGAGATCAAGACGCTCCGGGCGGTGCAGCCCTGGCCAAGCCGCCCGCATGAGTTTGATGGTCTGTACACCGTGCCGACCTTCGAAGAGGTGCTGGTGCTCCGCGAGCAGTTGGCGGAGCGCAGCGGCCGGGAGATCGGGGTCTACCCAGAGACCAAGCACCCCTCCTACCACGACTCCATCGGGCTCCCCCTCGACAAGCTCCTGGCCGAGGCGCTGCGCCGTCACGACCTCGATCGGGCCGATGCACCGGTCTTCATCCAGTCCTTCGAGCTGGCCAACCTCGAGGAGCTGGCGAAGACCTCGAAAGCTCGCCGCATCCTGCTGATCGGGGAGCCGGGAGAGACTCCGGCGGGGGAGGCGCGCACCTATGGGGCTCTGCTGGCAGATCTACCTGCCTTGTCGAAGGTGGTCGCGGGCATCGGGGTCCACAAGTCCATGCTGTACGGGCCGAGCGGGCCGACGGACTGGGTCGAACGAGCCCACGCGGCGGGGCTACTGGTCCATGTCTACACCTTTCGTGCCGAGGCAGATCAGCTCGGGCCGGCGGCAGATGGAGATGTACGAACCGAGCTCCGGCGCTTCTACGAACTCGGTGTGGACGGCGTCTTTGCGGACTACCCGGATATCGCCCATCAGGTCCGAGAGGGCCTATGAGCCTCTCTCCCTTCGAGCTCGGTGAGCAGCTCGGCGTGGGCGCAGTGGGGACCGTGTGGGCGGGGGTGCATCGCGCTTCGGGCATCCCGGTGGCCATCAAGACCCTGACCGCTCCCAGCCGAGCCCACGAGCTCTCCCTCAACCGCGAGCTCTCGGCGATGGCCCGCCTCAACCACCATCATGTGCTCTATCTCTACGATCACGGGGTCGCGGGACCCGATGAGGCGCTGCCAGAGGGCACGGCCTGGCTCGCCCTGGAGTATGCGGGCGGCGGGGTGCTCGACCGGTGGCGTCCCCGGACCTGGGAGGCCGCTCGTGCGGCGATCCTCGCGGTGCTCGATGGGCTCGCCCACGCCCATGCCCGCGGGCTCGTTCACCGAGATCTGAAGCCTGCGAACCTGCTGATGTGCGCCGACTCGGACCTGCGACCGGGGCTCAAGATCGCCGACTTTGGGCTCGCCTGGGCGACCGATCGCGATCGACGGGGCATCCGCAGAGGGGGCACTCCGGCCTATATCTCTCCGGAGCAGGTCCGTGGGTCGGTCTTCGAGCTGGGTCCGTGGACCGATCTGTACGCCCTGGGCGGCATCATGTGGGAGTGGCTCACGGGGTGCCCGCCCTTCGGCTGGGTGTCGGTGGAGGAGAACCTGGATGCCCATCAGCACCGGGAGCCGCCCGAGTTCACGCCGCGGATACCGGTTCCTGATGGGGTCGAGGCGCTGATTCGACATCTGCTGGCCAAGCCCGTCGCGGATCGTCCTGCATCGGCGGCTTGGGTGTCGTCCAGGTTGCTGGCACTGGGGGATCCCACGCTCACTCCCCGGGGACCTGCCCTCGACCCGATCACCCAGTCCTCCCTGCCAACCGTGATCGGGGCGTCGAAGCCTGTGGTCGCTCGTCCCACGGCGCCCACCGTGGAGAGGCTCCCGCTGCCCTCCTCTTGGCATGCCCACGAGCCGGCGCGCTCGAGCCTGATCGCTGGGGCCGGCCGGGGTCTGTTCCGGCTCCGGGAGCTGAGGATCGTGGGTCGGGTTCGCGAGAAGACGGCGCTCTGGTCCGCGCTACGTCGTGTGGTCCGAGAGGAGCGGCCCGAGGTCCTCGCGCTGACCGGTCCACAGGGAATGGGCGCGACCGGCCTGGCCCGCTGGTTGATGCAGCGGGTCCGGGAGATCGGGGTCGCGGAGGGGCACCACGCAGAACCCACCAACGGGCTCTCTGGCTTGGTGGATCGCGCCTTCGGCCTGGTGTCGGTCGTGGGAGGGGTCGATATCCCCAACACCCTCACTGCTCCAGAGCGCACCTTGGTCGAGGAGAGACAGCAGCCGCTGGCCCGGCATGTCTTCGATTGGTTGGTGGAGCGTGCGAAGCGGGGCCCGGTGGTGGTCGTCGTGGACGACCCAGGCGAGTCTGCAGAGCTGATGGAGCTGCTCTCCGCAGCGATGTTCTGGGAGGGGTCCGCCCGGATCCTGTTCATAGCTACGGGGCGTTCAGACGCGGATAGTTGGGAAGATCTATCGTATATGGGGCGCTTCAAGAAGTTGGAGCTGGCCCCGCTCGATCCGACCTCGATGGTCGATCTGGCCCAGGGGGATCTGGGGCTCGCTCAGTCGCTCTCGGTTCCCATGGTCGCGGAGTGCGGGGGCAACCCAGGGGTGCTCGTGTCCTGGGTCCAGAGCTTGGCGGACCGGGGTTTACTGGAGCCTGTCGCAGGGGGCTTCGGGCTGCGAGAGGGTGCGGCGCGGGTGCCCCCCGTGGATGGAGACCTGGAGGCGCGAGTCGACGCGGTGTTGGCAGAGCTCGATCCCCACAATCGGGTGTCCGTTCAGCTCGGAGCGGTGCTCGGATTGTCGGTCGATCTCATCGAGTGGGACGCCTCTCTGGCCATGCTAGGCTCCGAGCGGAGAGAGTCCGCGTTGCGCCCCTTCGTGCGTGCCGGTCTGGTGTCGCGAGACTCGGTGAGCTGGCGTTTTGTAGATCCGCGGACCCGCTTCGTATTGCTCGACCGCCTCGACGACCGGGAGAGGTCGGGCCTGAATATCGCGGCAGCGATGGGGCTCGCGGGTCTGGACATCACGCCGCAGCGTCAAGCCCGGCGCGGTCTGTATCTCCTGGACGGGGGGCAGGAACAGCGGGGCCGAAGGCTGTTGTTCGAGGCGCTGGCATTGCTCCGTGAGGTGCGGGACTGGCGGATGGTTCTCCGCGTCACAGAGCGCCTGAAGAGAGGGGTCGATCTCGACTCTGCGGATCTGGATCTCCAGTTCGCGGTTCGGTACTACAATATGGCTGCTCGGTCGATACTCGACTCTTCCGCCGAGGCCCACGCGGACGGGGTAGCGACCCTCGCCCTCGCGGACCACCTGGACGCCGATCGCGCTGAGCAGGTCCTGGCCCTCGTCGCCGAGGTCTTTGTCTTGGGGAAGGACTTCGAGGGAGGCGCGGCAGTGCTCGCTCGCACGACCAGCCGCAACCCGGTGGTGCTACGGGTGCGCGGCATGCTCGCGATGAGGCGTGGCGAGGCCATGGAGGCCGAGCGTTGGTTCCGCGAGGTGTACGACGGCTCCGACAATGATCACCTCCGGTCTACCGCCGCCAATGGTCTGGGCATGCTCATGGGTGCCCAGGGGCGTCTCGATGACGCGGCGCTGTGGTTCACCCGTTGCGCGGAGCGCGTAGAGGAGGCTCAGACATTCGCTCCTCTCGCGAATCTCGCCTTGGTCTACATCCAGGGCCGGCGCTTCGAACGTGCGGTCGTGGCGGTGCGCAGGGCGCTGGTCACCGCAGAGGTGGCTCAGGGAGTCCGGGTTCGGGCATCGTTGATGTTCATGGCGACCTTGGCTGCGATTGGGGCGGGAGATCAGGCGCTGTTCCGACACTGTCGCAGCCGCGCGCTGTTCTTCCTGCATCGCTATGGTATCGACTACACCGACGTAATCGAGCGCTGCATCGAGATTCTCGAGCCCGTCGCCGATGCCGATGGGCGCTCATTCCTCGACGCCGTGAGTCAACGCATCGAGTCCGCGTCGCGCTGATCGGTTAAACCGAGCGCCAATCCGCTCTGGAGGCCCGATGTCGTCCCGTTCCGCCCGCATGTTCGAACGCGCCCTCGCCGTCATTCCCGGAGGCGTGAACTCGCCGGTGCGCGCGTTCAATGCCGTCGGGGGGAGTCCGCCGTTCATCGCGCGCGGAGAAGGGGGGGAGATCATCGACGAAGATGGCCACCGCTACCTCGACCTGGTCGGCTCGTGGGGCGCGCTATTCCTGGGCCACGCGAACCACGCGGTCCTGGGGGCGACCATGGCTGCGGCGGCCAAGGGCAGCTCCTTCGGGGCCCCCACGGAGGCCGAGATCCTGCTCGCCGAGGCCATCGTCGAGCGGGTGCCCAGCATCGAGAAGGTGCGGCTGTGCAGCTCGGGGACCGAGGCCACGATGCATGCCATCCGTCTGGCTCGTGGCTACACAGGGCGCGACAAGATCATCAAGCTGGACGGCTGCTACCACGGGGCCCACGACGCCGTCCTGGTGAAGGCCGGTAGCGGGGTGGCGACCTTTGCCCTGCCGGGCTCCCCGGGGATCCCCGAGGCCGTAGCGGCCAACACCCTGGTCGCCCCCTTCAACGACCTCGACGCCATCGAAGATCTGCTCGAGGCCCACGGAGAGGATGTGGCGGCGCTGATCCTCGAGCCGATCACGGGAAATATGGGCTGCGTCCCGCCCAAGGAGGGCTACCTCCAGGGCCTTCGTGATCTGTGCACCACCCACGGGGTTGTGCTGATCTTCGACGAGGTGATGACGGGATTTCGGGTGCACCGGGGCTGTGCCCAGGCGCTGTACGGGGTCACACCCGACCTCACGACTCTCGGGAAGATCGTCGGAGGTGGCTACCCGATGGGTGCGTTCGGTGGGCGAGCCGAGATCATGGATCACCTCGCCCCCATCGGGTCGGTCTACCAGGCGGGCACCTTGTCTGGGAACCCCGTGGCCGTCGCGGCAGGGCTCGCCACCCTCGAGCAGCTCAACCAGAGCGTCTACGATCGCGCCGAGCGGCTCGGCAAGGCGCTGGAGAAGGCGCTCCAGCCTTCCCTCAACTACCACGGCTGCTCCATGAGCCGGGTGGGGTCGATGTTCACCGTGTTCTTCCGGCCCACGCCGCCGACGAACTTCGACGAGGTCAAGGAGTGCGATCTACAGGCCTTCTCACGGTTCTTCCTGGCAGCGCTGAATACCGGCGTGTACCTGCCGCCCAGCCAGTTCGAGGCCGCTTTCCTCTCCGTCGCGCTCAGTGACGAGGAGATGATCCGCGTCATCGATGGCGTCGAGGCTGCTGTGGTTGCGGCCCACGTCCACTAGAGCGGCCGCCGCAATGAGTTGCAGGGTTGTTGCGGCCCGGCGACACCGCATTATTTCGTGACTTCAATCCGGCAGCTATTGGCCATATCCGACCGATGATCGACGTAAAACCAATGCTTCGCGCTACAGCGCTCCTCAGCGGAGTCGTCCTCTCGGTCGTCTCGGCTGCTGGATATGGATCGCTGGGCCTGGTGTTGGCGTCGCTGGTGTCGATGGCAAATTTGGTGGGGCTAGCGGTTCTTGCTCGGCTCTATTCTGCTGCGATACAGCGCGGAGAGCCCGCTGCAATGGGCCTCTTGGCGCTCCACGGCAAGACGGTCATGCTGCTCGTCGGCATGGCTCTGCTCGGCTCCGTTGTCGGGTACAGCGCCGTGGCGCTCGGGTTCGCGCTCGTCACCACCTGCTTCACGATCGCGGCGCCCATGGTCGCACTTACGAATTCCACTCCTGCCCTCGTGGAGGCGAAGTGATCGCGTCTGGCTTCTCGTGGTTCAACATCATCCCACCGCTCGACCAGAACATTCTGGGTGCGGTCGGGGGTGCTGACTACAACGTCACCATCACCATGGCCCACGCCTGGCTCGCCTGCTTCGGCGTGCTCCTGTTCGCGGTCATGGGTCGTCTGGCCATCGCGAAGGCCGCCGCCCGGCAGGGCATGGAGAAGCACTACGCCGACGAGAAATTCTCGATCCGCACCTTGGTCGAGGTATTCGGCACCTTCATCCGCAACATGATGGGCGATGTGATGCCCAAGAAAGAGATCGCGCACTACTCGGCGTATATCGCGAGTCTCTTCCTCTACATCCTGTTCTGCAATCTCCAGGGCATCATCCCGGGGCTCGTTCCCCCCACAGACAACGTCAACACGAATGTCGGCATGGCGCTGGCCAGCTTCGCGGTGTTCATGTGGGTCGGGCTCTCCCGAGATCCGGTCGGCTTCATCAAGCACCTCATCGGTCCGATGATGGCGTTGGCCCCACTCATGTTTCCGCTCGAGACCCTCTCGCTCATGCTGCGTCCCATGACGCTGGCGCTTCGGCTCACGGGCAACCTCTTCGGTGATCACCTGGTGTTCACCATCATCAGCGGGGAGGTCCCGTTGATCGTCCCGTCGGCTCTGATTGGACTGGCGATCTTCGTCTCGTTCATGCAGGCCTTCGTCTTCTCGCTGCTCTCAGCGGTCTACATCGGGTTGTCGCTCCCACACGACGACCACGGTGCCGACCACCACGAAGCTCACTGAACCCTTTTTTGAACCGCGTCCCCACGGGGGACTGGAGGAGAACATGAAGAACTGGATGCCGCTCATGGTCGCGATGGCCGTGCTGCTCACCAGCCAAACAGCTTTCGCTGCAGAAGCTGCAATGGCACCGGGTGGATACTGGGGAATCGGCGCTGGCCTCGCAATGGGCCTTGCTGCACTCGGTGGAACGTACGGGCAGGGCAATGCTGCACGGGGCTTCTACGAGAGCGTCAGCCGCAACCCCCAGGCCGCGGACAAGATCCAGACCAGCTTCTTCGTCGGTCTGGCCTTCATCGAGTCCCTGGTCATCTTCGCCTTTGCGATCGCTTTCCTCCTCCAGAACGGCCGCTAGGACACCGATCCTTCGGCCTATTTTGCCGAGAACTTGGCCCTGCCCTCGTCGTGTACAGAAGTACACGTCCTCGGTTGGGCCCGCGTTCTCGACGATAGTGCCAGCAGGCTCGGCGCCCTTGATGGATTTCTGAAGGGGTCCAGGTCTTCTCGAAGAGGTGCTGCTCCCGCGGTCTCCGCGGGGGAATCGAATGCGCGAACAGCGAGCCCGCGGAATACTCCGCGGGCTCTCGTCGTTTGTGGGGCGGCTGTTGTGGCGCTATGTGGCGCGTCCAGGAGAACTCCATGCGACTACGCAAGACCCTTACTCTCATCATCCTGCTTCCTGCCCTCGCGCTGTCCGTAGCCGGCAAGAAGGACAAGAAGAAGAAGGACAAGGGGGGATCGGACGGTCCGGAGTCTGGATGGATCGTGGTCAATCAAGAGACCGGGGGCAGCTGCTTCAAGCCGCCCGACTACAGCGCCATGCCCGACGGCCCCGCGCGCATTGGTCGCAGCCAGGCCATCAACGACATCATCGGCCAGTGGCGCGGTGAGCGCGGAGATGGCGTGAGTTTTGGCGGCAAGGCCGCCATGAGCGTCGAGACGGTGCTCTTTGGCGACCCCAAGAAAATCGATATCATGGGGCCCGAGAACTACGACTGGTGCAAGAAGGTCATGTCCGGCAAGGCTCCGGCCAGCGAGTGGGAGGCTTGGGCAAGTGGGCTCAAAGCCCGTCTCACAAAGGGCGAATGCAAGGGCAGCCTCATGCCCCAGACCATGTACGACTACCTCGACATCGGGTCGGGCTGGCAGATCCCGGCTCCGTTCTGCAAGGGCGACGAGATCGTGATCGAGGTCAGCGCCAAGGACTACTACCGCATCGAGAAGGACGGTCCCTGGATCAACGGTGCGGGGGACACCGCCCAGCCGGCCAAGGGCGATCTGCCCTGTACCTTCGAGGGCTGCTACAAGGGCACGGTCATCCTCAAGTTCACGACGGACGAGGGAATGGAGATCATCGAGCCCGTGGGCACTGGCCGCGTATTCAAGGCCCCGGGGCACGGAGTGCTCAAGGTCATGATCAACGAAGATGACTTCAATGAGAATGAGTGGAAGGTCGAGGGCGGGCTACAGCATCACGCGAGTGTAGGCTACAGCCCCAAGTAGGGGAGCGATTCGGCGGCCTATCCGCCCGAGTGCTTGTTCCTTCGCTCCTCACGTGCAGAAGCACGCTTCGTCGCTCGAAACGTCGCCCTCGGGCGGATATGCCTGCCGACTCGCCCCCCTTGAGGGATGTTTGCGGTTGCAGAAGTACGCTTCGTCGCTTGGAGCGGCGCCCTCGTCCAAGAAGACTGATCTGCGTTACTCGGCGTGGAGCGGACCCGCGGGATGACGGACCAACGGAGGATACGGCGATGTTGGACGACAGGGAGTTGCTCGCACTGCTGAGGGACCTCGAGTCGGACCGCGTCGAAAGGGAAGCGTCAGCTGCGGATATGGAGAAGATCCGCAAGGCCGTCTGTGCCTTCGCGAACGATCTGCCCGGGCACAGAAAACCGGGGGTCGTGTTTGTTGGCGTTGACGACAACGGCGCTTGTTCCGGCCTGCCGATCGACGACGATCTACTCGAGAATCTGTCCCAGGTGCGCAGCAACGGCGACATCCTGCCGATCCCGTCCATTCAGGTGGACAAGCACGCTCTCGGCGGATCTGAGATAGCGGTGCTCCAGGTCGAACCGGCCTCTGCACCCCCTGTGCGCTACGCCGGACGGGTGTGGGTGCGGATCGGTCCGACGACCCAGGAAGCGGGTGCTGAGGACGAGCGCGTGCTTGCCGAGCGGGCTCGCCACATCAACCAGCCGTTCGATCGCCGTCCCGCAGGTGGCGCATCGCTGGGCGATCTCGACCTCCTCTACTTCGAGTCGGAGTATCTACCGAACGCTCTCCAGCCTGATGTGCTGCGCCGGAACAACCGAAGTACCGAAGAACGGTTGGCGTCCCTACGCTTCTTGGTTGGCGGTGTTCCGACCTACGGCGCGCTGATCGTGCTCGGCCGGGAGCCACGGGACTTCGTGCCTGGGTCGTACCTTCAGTTCTTGGGAATCGACGGAACCGAGCTCGCTGATCCGATCAAAGACCAGAAGGAGCTGAGTGGGCCCTTGTACGAAATCGTTCAGCGGCTCGACGCTCTCCTGGAGATCAACATCCGCTCTGCCGTCGACTTCACCAGTGGTCCCAACGAGCGCGTGACCCCCGACTACCCGGTAGAGGCGCTCCGCCAGCTCGCGCGCAACGCGTTGATACATCGCAACTACCAATCCAGCAACGCTCCTGTCAGGCTGTACTGGTTCAACGATCGGATCGAGATCCACAACCCCGGCGGGCTGTACGGTCAGGTGACACACGAAACTTTTGGTAGGGGCGTCACCGACTATCGAAACCCACTCGTCGCAGAGGCGATGGCACATCTTGGGTACGTACAGCGCTTCGGATTTGGCGTCCCGACCGCCCAGAGGCTCCTGCGGAACAACGGCAATCCGGAGCCGGTGTTCGACATGGACCGGAACAGTTTCCTCGCGATCGTGAGGCCGAAAGCATGAAGACCATCGCTTTCTTCAACAACAAGGGCGGGGTCGGCAAGACCCCGCTCGTCTATCATGTAGCCTGGATCTTGAACGATCTCGGCCTTCAAGTGCTCGTCGCCGACCTCGATCCCCAGGCCAACCTGAGCTCCATATTCTTGGCCGAGGAGCGCTTGGATGAGTTGTGGCCATCCGGAGAGCATCCCAACACCGTCTTGGGGGCGATCTCACCCATCCTACGAGGTCTTGGTGATGTGAAGACACCCCACATCGAGAAGGTGGGGGATGGGCTAGGGGTGCTGGTCGGTGACCTCGGCTTGTCTCGGTTCGAGGACAAGCTGTCTCAAGACTGGCCCCGATGTGCGGACGGCCACGAGGATGCCTTTCGGGTGATCACGGCGTTTCACCGAATGCTCGAGAATGCCAGCGTCCAGGTCGGAGCCGATGTGGTTCTGATCGACGTCGGACCGAATCTCGGCGCCATCAACCGCTCGGCGCTGCTGACCGCGCAACATGTGGTTGTGCCTCTCGCGCCGGACCTGTTTTCGCTGCAAGGGCTACGAAATCTTGGCCCTACGCTGAGAGACTGGCGAGCGCAGTGGAGTCGGAGGAGGAGTCTAGGCCCCGAGGGCTTGTCCATGCCCAGCGGTGAGATGAGCCCTTCGGGGTATGTCGCTCTGCAGCACAATGTGCGACTCGATCGCCCGGTGAAAGCCTACGCGAAATGGGCGTCTCGTATTCCGGCTGAGTACAGCGGGTCGGTGCTTGGCCAAGACAATGCGCCCCCCACCACCCTCTACGAGGATGAGCACTGCCTCGCGCTCCTGAGGCACTATCGAAGTCTCATGCCCATGGCGATGGAGGCCCGCAAACCCATCTTTCACCTCAAGCCGGCGGATGGAGCCCGGGGCGCCCACGTGAGCGCGGCGAGGAGATGCGGAGAGGACTTCCAACGGCTGGCGGAGGCCATCGCTCGCTCTGTCGACCTCAGCCTGACTCCTTCGCCCAGCGTCCGATGACCCCGATCGGTTGGCGAGCGCTTGGTGGCTTGACGGGGTAAGCGAAGTCGATGCTCTTCCTCTACTCGGTGATGTTCTCAGCCTTCGCGCAGGACTGTCTCCCCGACGCGGACTGCGACGGGGATGGCTTCTCTGCGGACCAGGGGGACTGCGACGATGATGACCCCACGGTCCGTCCGGGTCGGGACGAGAACTGCGCCAACGATGTCGATGACAACTGCAACGGCCTCTACAACGAGGGCTGTGATCGGTCGGTCGAGCAAGGCCAGCTCCGCGGCGGCAGCACGTGCAACTCCGAGGCCCCCAATGGCGCCTGGCTATTTCCGCTGTTCTTCTTGGGACGGCGCCGACGATGATCGCTCTGCTGGCGGTGGCATTCGGGCAGGAGTTGGTGGAATACCCCATCGACGTCGAGCGGTTCAAGCCGCCCTCGGACACCTTCGGCTATGCGACGACCGAGTCGGCCACCACGCTCGGCCACCTCCAGGTCGGCACCTCGATGTGGGGCAACTACAGCCGGGGCTCTCTGGTGCTGCTGCGCAATGGCCAGCGGGTGATCGGGCCAGCTCCAGACTTCCCGAATGCGCTGCTCGATGAGCGCTCGCTGGTTCACTTCCAGGCCGGTCTGGGCCTGGGAGATGTGTTTGGGCTGTCCGTCGATCTTCCGATCTTCATCTGGCAGGAGGGCTTCGAGCCCACCGCCCCGCAGTCCGACCCCAATGTCGTCGATCTCCAGTCCTCCGGGGTGGGCGATATCCGCGTCACGCCCAAGCTGGTCCTGGTCGACATCCACCAGGGCATGCCCATCGGTGTGGCCATCGTCAGCACGGTCAGCCTGCCCACCGGGAGCACGCGCTCCTTCATGGGCGAGGGCGAGTTCACGGCCTCTCCGCTGATGGCCTTCGAGCTGGCCGATGGGTCGGTCCGAGACCGGGACTATCGGGTGCGTTTCGCGATCAACGCGGGCGCTCGGATCAAGAACACAGACACCTTCCGCGGCCTGGACCTGGGCCCAGAGTTCCTGTATCGCGCGGGCATCGCCGCTCATCCCGCTCCGGCGGTCGAGCTCGGCGTCGATCTCAACGGCAGCGTCGCGGGGCCACTGGTCCCCCAAGCCCCGCTCGAGCTCCTCCCCTTCATGCGGCTGATGCCCCTCGAGACCGCTTCCCTGGTCTTCGGTGGCGGCTTCGGCATGGTCGAAGGCGCCGGATCCCCGGACTTCCGCCTCTTTGCCGGTGCCACCCTCGCACCCAAGTTCGATCCCCTGTCCCTCGATCGCGACAAGGACGGAATCCCCAACAAATACGACAAGTGTATCTCCATCCCCGAAGATCTCGATGGCTTCGAGGACGAAGACGGCTGTCCCGACGAGGACAACGACCAGGACGGGCTGCTCGACGTGTCGGACCGCTGTCCGAACGAACCCGAGGACTTCGACACCTTCCAGGATGAAGATGGCTGCCCGGACCCGGACAATGATGCGGACGGCATCCTCGATGCCACCGATCGCTGTCCCTTTGTGCCCGAGGACTTCGATGGTTTCCAGGATCTGGATGGCTGCCCTGAGCCCGACAACGATGGGGATGGTTTCCTCGATCCCGTCGACTCCTGTCCCAACGCGGCGGAGACCATCAACGGCTTCCAGGACCAGGATGGCTGCCCGGACGAGAAACCCCATGTCGACACCGATGGAGATGGGCTGGTCGACGAGGTCGATCGCTGTCCCTTCAACGCAGAGGACTTCGATACCTTCCAGGATGAGGACGGCTGCCCGGACCCGGACAACGATCTGGATGGCATCTTCGATGTCGAAGACGACTGCCCCTTCGAGCCCGAGACCAAGAACCAGTACAAGGACGAGGACGGCTGCCCAGACGAGGCTCCGAGCCGGGTGGTCCTGAAGAAGTCCAAGATCGAGATCCTCGACAAGGTGTTCTTCGAGGTGAACAAGGCCGTGATTCGCGATGTCAGCTTCGAGCTACTCGATGAAGTGGCTACGGTGATCATCGACCATCCGAACCTCGTGCTCATTCGCGTCGAAGGGCACACGGACTCCGATGGCAGCGAGTCCTACAACGAGCGGCTCTCACAGTCCCGGGCCGCTTCGGTGGTTGACTACCTGGTCGCCAGGGGCGTCGAGCCCGAGAGGCTGGACGCGGTCGGGTTTGGGGAGAGCCGGCCGATCGACACCAACAAGACCTCGGACGGCAAGCAGAAGAACCGGCGGGTCGAGTTCGTGATCGTCGAGCAGGAGTGAGCATGCTGCGTCCCATCCATCTTCGTACACCGGATGGAGTGGGCCTGGTCGGAGAGGTCTGCGGGGATGGCGTTCCGGTCGTCCTGGCGATGGGGCTGGGTATGCCAGGGCGGATCTGGTCGGATGTGCGGGCGGGGCTTCTTCCAGAGCACAGCGTGCTCACCTGGGACCACCGCGGCATCGGGGAGTCCGACCTCCCAAGCCAACCGTATCGAATGGCCGATCTGGGAGATGATGTGGCTCGGGTGCTCGATGCGGCGGGCTGGGACAGCGCCCATATCGTTGGGGTCAGCATGGGGGGAATGGCTGTTCAGGAATTCGCGTTGGGCCATCGGGATCGGGTCCGAAGCCTCACCCTGATCGCGACCCATTCGGGCGCGCTCGGGGCGGTGGTGCCGCGACCAGAGGGGGTGTGGCGGCTGCTCCAGTCCCGGGTGGGAAGGCGCGATCGCCGAGGAGCTGCGCTCACCCGGCTGCTCTACCCGGTGGACGCAGGGATCACCGAAGAGGGGTCCGAGTCGGTGAAGCAGATGATCTGGGGAGCGTCCGACGCCAAGCACAAGCAGGCGCTCCGTCTGCAGCTCCGCGCGGTCCTCGGGCATCGGACCACCGATCGCCTCGACCAGCTCGCGGGTCTCTCCACGCTGGTGGTCCGCCCGGACAGCGATCTGCTCTGCCGCCCATCGAATAACGACCGCTTGGCAGAGGCCATCCCCGGTGCCATCCTGCGGCGGTTCCCTGGGGTGGGGCATGGCATCGTCGGACAGGCTCCTGCAGAGCTGGCGGAGGCCATCGCGGCTCATGTTCGGCGGGCCGAAGGATGAGGACCTTGGGTCGAAGGGTTAGTGGGCCGAGATTGGAGAAATGACCATGATTCGCCCGCTCGTCGCCCTCGCCGCCGCCACCTTGTTGGCCATGCCCGCCGCCGCCCAGCAGGGTCGTGAATACTGCTCCTCCTACAAGCGCGATAGCCGTGCCGGAGACAACGCCTACAACTACTCCAGCGCGATGGATAGCAACCTCAAGACGGCGTGGCAGACCGACCCCGAGAAGGACAACTCCACCCAGTGGATCGAGCTCGACGTGCCCACCTCCACGGTCGACAAGATCGCCATGGTCGTCGGCTGGGACAAGAACGAGGACACCTTCAAGGACTACGCCCGGCTGAAGACGGTGAAGGTCGAGATCTTCGACAAGGTCAACTCCACCGAGCGCAAGCAGCTCGGAACGGCGGAGCTCTCCCTCAAGGACGAGCGCGGCTGGCAGATCCTCGATCTCCCGGACACCAAGATCGGACAGTTCGGTGGGTTGGTACGGGTCAACATCCGTGAGGTCTACCCCGGGGTCGACTACTCCAACATCGCGGTCTCCGAGATCCGGGTGCACCTGCTGGAGTTCCCGGCCGAGACCCTGGGTCTCTCCAATGTGCCGCCCGCCGCAGATGAAGCCAAGCACGATGCCTCCATGGCCTTCGATAATAGCGACCGTACTTGGTTCATCGCCCAAGATCAGACCTCGGAGCTGGTGATGGAGGCCTCGGGCTACGGGGTCTCCTCGGTCGTGATCACCCCGGGTCCAAAGACCCACGCCCGTCCCAAGACGGTCAAGATCAAGTCCAATGTGCTCGACCAGGTGATGACCCACGAGATCGCGGAGGACGCCAAGGGGCCGCAGTCGCTGCTCATTCCCATCGTCAAGGGCTACACCGGTGGCGCCTGGGGAGAGGTCACGGTCACGGTCGTGGACAGCTGGCCGGGGACCGTCGCCGAAAATCCACTCGCCATCGCCGAGATCCGCATGAACGCGACCACGATCGAGGAATTCTGATCTCGGTGCCCATGTGAACCCAGCTGTCGATTCATCGGAGTTCGAGATCCGGCAGTGCCTCGGCGCCGGGGGTTTTGGGGAGGTGTATTTAGCGGCGACGTCGGACTATGGCGAGGTCGCTCTCAAGGTGCTGCACAATGGCCTCGACCCGCGAAGTCAGGCGGTGCAGCGTCTTCGAGACGAGGCCAGGTTGTTGGGCTTGCTCGACCATCCCTCGATCCTGTCGATCCACGACCTGATCGTGCTGGACGATCGGGTGGCTCTGGTCACCGAGTACGTCGATGGGCAGGACCTGGAGCACCTATTGGTGGCCCGGCCGGCCATCGACATCCCCGCAGGGCTCGATGTGCTCGCGGCGGTGGCTTCGGCGCTTCAGAGCGCGTACACCACGATCGGCCCACGTGGGACCCAGCTCGGCCTGCTCCACCGTGACATCAAGCCCGGGAATATCCGCGTGGGGCGAGACGGCTCGGTCAAGCTGCTCGACTTCGGCATCGCCAAAGCCACCGGCGTCACCCGGGAGGCCAAGACCCGCACGAGTGGGGTACTCGGCAGCTTCGCCTACATGGCTCCAGAGCGCTTCGATCCCAAGCAGACGGACACACCGGCCGGTGATGTGTGCTCCATCGGCTGTGTGCTCTTCGAGCTGCTCTCCGGTGGAGAAATGCTCTTTGGAGAGTACGATATCAAGGATCTATTCGGGCTGGCGTTGATGCCCGAGAGGCGTGTTGAGGCGCTCGAACAGAGGCTGGGCACGCTTCAGATCTCTCCGAACCTGATGGAGCTGTTGCGTGATCTTCTCGCCTACGATCCGGTAGATCGTCCGCCTCTTGCCGGTCTGCCCGACCGCCTCGATGGCCTCGCCGCTCAGGTCGAGGGTCAGCGGTTACGTCCTTGGGCCAACAGCTACCGGTGGCCCGAGGTCGATTCGATGCCGGGCGGTCTCTCGGGAAAAAAATTGGTCGGTACCTCGCTGGGCCACTCCCCGGTGCTGGGTGCAGCACCCAAGTCGAGGGTCGACACAACCCTGCCGGTCCCGATCGAGGTACCCACTTCGGTCGCGGAGCCCCGTGAAGTGCCGCCACCACCGGGGTTTCGGTGGGGCTGGCTCGGCGCTTCTGCGGTCACCGTTCTGATGCTCAGCGTCGGTGCTGGCGTCTTGGGGGCGGTGGGGGTTGGCCTGATCCTCGCCTCGCGTTCGGAGTCCGCAGCGCCCGTAGCGTCCCCGACGCCGGTAGCGGCCCCAACGCCGGTGGAGAAGCCGAGCCCGGTAGCGACGCCAACCCCCGTGGAGAAACCGGCCCCGGCCCCCGAGAACCCTCCCAACCCCAATGCTCCGGCCGTACCGCCGGTGCCGGTGCCGGTGCCGGAGCCCGCATCTGCATCGACGCTGAGCTCAGGCTCCGGGGCCGATCGCTGTGGGGTGTTGGTCGATTTCGAGCCCGCTGCGGTCCTCGGACGGCTCCCCCCAGACGTCCATGCGTGCATCGCAGAGCTGATGGTGGACCCGCGGGTGAAGCAGACGGGTCGGGACCGCGCGGGCCGAATCGTGCTCGCGGACGCTCTCGCCAAGTGCTCCAAAAGCTCGGATTGCTCCGCCTACGAGCGCCTACAGCGGCATTTCTTCTTGGAGGTGACACAGTCGGATGCGGATATGCTCGCGACCTTCGCCGAGCACCTCTACTCCACCTCGAACAACCGTGTCGAGCGCTTGGTGGAAGCGGATCTATGGGCGAGGCGGGCACTCGAGCGTAGGGACCAGTGGAGCGGTCGGAAGTACACCGATCGGGTCAAGCGGATGAACGAGATCAGAGCGCGGGCGGCCTACCAGCGCTTCAGCCTCGAACCCTCCCCGGCCCGGCGCCTCGACGCGGTGGAGCGTGCAGCGGACTGGGCCGAGCTGCTCCGTAGACTCAATCTGGACGCCACAGCAGCCATGGAGCTCTGCGCGTCTGCGGCCGGGAGCGCGGATCGATGCGATCGTCGCGTCACGACCGAAGCGGTACTCGAGTCCATCCGTTTCATTTCCCGGCCATTCGGGGCTACCGTGCGGGTCGACGGCCTTCAGGTGGGCGAAACCCCGGTCCTCGTTCCGCTCACCCACGGCTCCCATCTGGTGAAGATCTCAGTCGATGGGGTAGAGAGCACTCACCGGATCGAAGTAGGCGGCGGGGAAGCGACCCAGTGGTCGTGGACCCAGAGCACCGATACCTGGAAGTCGGTGCACCAATGATCTTCCTCCTGCTGGTCTTCCTCCCCACCGCGTCGGCGGAATGCCCGGAAGTAGATGCCAAGCTCGCGGCGGCGGAATCGGACCTCGTCTCCTATTTTCTCGCAGATGCCCAGAGAGCGCTAGGCGAAGTCGTCGAGGGATTGGGCTGCGGGGAGCCCGTCTCCGCCGAGCACCTCGCGCGCTACTGGCAGGCTCAGGCCATGATCTGGGACTTCCAGGAGGACCCCCGGGCAGACAGCGCCTTTGTGGCCTCCAAGCGCAGGGGTACGGACTTCTTCAATGCCGACTATGGGGCCAAGAGCAGAGCGAAGTGGGAGGCGGTCGAGCTCGTCGAGACGCCCCTCAACCCGGTGGTGGTTCGGGGCATGGCGTCCGATGACCGGGTCTGGGTCGACGGGGTAGAGCAGTCGGAGCCGGTCGCCGCACCCGGCCTGCACCTCATCCAGGTGGGTCCGGAGCTCGCACGCTTCTCTCGGGCCGTGGATATGCCACTCACCGGGGAGCTGGTCGTCTCGATTCCCCTGGCCGCCTCACCACCCGAGCCGGTCCCGGTTCCGCTGCCCGCCGCTCCCGCTCCCTCGGCCGCTGACGGGTTCGTGCCGCCCTACCAGGGTGTGGGGCGCCTGGTGGCCGACTCCGAGGGTCGGGCGATGTCCTGGCGGAAGGATATCTACCCCCTGGCGCGGACCCAGAGCTCGGGCAGGGAGGCTATCCGCAAGGCTCGGCTCAACACCGTTGCTCAGGTCGGGTCGCTGACCGTGGCGGGCGCTGGGGCCTATGCGACCTACCTGTTCGGCTGGGAGCTCACCACTGGTAGAAGCGCGGACTCCGACGGCATCACCACTGCATTGTTATTGTCCAGTGTAGTGGCGATCTCTGGAGCCTCGGGGCGGATGCGGCTGGCCCGCACGAGGAAGAAGCAGCGGGCCGCCATTCGCGACGCCGCCTCTCAGGCTGCTTTGCTGGGAGGCTCACCATGAACCGACTGCTCCCCCTGCTCTTGTTCACATCGGGCTGCGCTCAGCAGATCTGGGACCGCCGGCAGGTGCAGTGTGACGAGCTCGATCGGGTCGAGTACAGCACCGAAGACACCTGGCCGCTGTACCTCAGCAGCAGCAAGAAAGTGGACGAGGAGTGCGAGGCCAAGGCCTTCGGCCTCCGAGATGCCACGCTCTATGTCGAAGACACGACCTTGGTCCTGGAAGATGTGCACAAGCTCGAGTTCGAGATCAGCACCCATATCTTCGGGTCCCCCGAGGCATACCCGGTGCTCGACGTGGGCTGGGAGGTTCCGACCGAAGCCTCGCGGGTCACGGGGCTGGACTTCAACCGCGTCGATCTCAGCTACGGGCCCACGATCCAGAGGCTCTACCTGGAGAGTGAAGGGTGGGGAGAGCTTAGCTATGGGGACGCCCTCGTCGAGGGCTCCAGCGTAGCTACAAGCCGCTCCGATCTGCTCATCGATTGTGAGGACTGCTTCGTGAACGCGCGTGTAGATGGGTCGATTCAGGTCTCTGTGAATGGCCTTCCCAGCAATCGGGCCTGTGAGCCGGACGCGACCGGACCCGACTCTGGACTCTGCACCCGCATCACCTTTGCCAACCGCGACCCGCTCCCTGCCCACGAGATCTGCGTCGGCCCGCTCACCCGGGATGTCCGGTTTTTTGGGGGGCCCGAGGACAACCTGAAGCTGATCATCCTCTCCGACGCCCCGGCGCTGGAGTCGATCGCCATCGACACCGAAGGGGTCGTGGCTTTGGTTGCGGCGGACCTGCGCTTCGAGGGTCGGGGGAGCGGTACGAATATCACCCAGGTGGGCTTGGGCTTGGATGTCGCGCTCACCAACCTCGGGGGTATCGACTTGTCCGTCGATCTGGGCTTCGAGGAGCTCCTCCTGGTTGGGGTCGAGGGTGAAGCGGCGCGAGAGGAGCTCTGTCAGCTGGGTCTACCGTTCGTCGAGGAGGATTTCTGATGCTCTGGTCTGCGCTGTTCATCGCTCTGGCTTCCTCCACCCCAGACGCGCTCCTCCAGGCCGGGATGGCCGCCCAGCGTTCGGGGGATGTGACCGCGGCCAAGGCGTCCTACACGGCCTGTCTGCAGGAAGATCCCGCCTTCGTGCCCTGCCATTGGGAGCTGGGCTGGTCGCTGTGGACCGAGGGGGACTGGGCCGGTGTGGTGGAGCACTGGGAGAAGGTGAAGGCCCTCGAACCCGCGCACCCGGAGGTCGATCAACACCTCGCTACGGCTCGCGGTCATCTGGCCTCGTTGAAGGTGATCAAGGCCAGCGCGACTGGGGCTCCGGACAGTGTTCGGCCGGCGGTACCGGCGGGGAAGACGGTTCGGCTACGCGCGGTCGGCGACATCATGATGGGCACGGATTTCCCGGCTGGCTACCTCCCACCAGAGGGCGGGGCGACCGTGCTGGCAGGGGTCTACGACCTCCTCTCCGACGCCGATGTCAGCTTCGGGAATCTCGAGGGGCCGCTGTGCGACAGCGGCAACACCAACAAGTGCAAGCCCGGTCAGAACTGCTACGCCTTCCGTACCCCTACAAGCTACGGCGCCTACCTCAAGTCCGCGGGCTTCGATCTGCTCTCGACGGCGAATAATCATGCCGAAGACTTCGGTCAGGGCTGCCGTATCGAGACCGAGGCCACCCTGGATGCGCTGGGGATCGCCTACTCCGGCCGCCCTGGAACCCTGGCCACCTATGAGGTCGATGGCGTCCGGATCGGGATGATCGGCTTCCACACCTCCCGGACCGGTCACTACCTCAACGACCACACCACCGCCGCGGCTCTGGTCAAGGCGATGAAGGCCGAGCACGATCTGGTCATCGTCAGCTTCCATGGCGGTGCTGAGGGCTCCAAGCGGCTCCATGTGCCCGACCAGATGGAGACCTTCTACGGCGAACAGCGCGGCCATCTACGTAAGTTCGCTCGGGTCGTCATCGGTGCGGGAGCGGATATCGTGATCGGCCACGGACCTCATGTACCGCGGGGAATGGAGCTCATCGATGGGCACCTCGTCGCCTACAGCCTGGGGAATTTTGCGACCTATGGGCGCTTCAATCTGTCGGGGCATCTCGCCACCTCGCTCATCCTCGAGGCCACCCTCGACCACGAAGGCCGGCTGGTCAGCGGCAAGCTGATCCCCATCAAGCTCGTGGGCGAAGGCATCCCCATGCCGGATCCCGAGGGCAGGGCGATCGACCTGATCCGCACCCTGTCGACGGATGATTTCGGGGAGGGGGCCCCGGTTGTGGCGAAGGACGGGAGTTTTGCGCCGCGCTGATGCGGCTCACTCGAACCAGCTGAAGAATCGGGCCAGCACGGCCCGTCTCTCAGGGGGAAGCCACTCGAAGTTGATGCCGCGGTCGCTGACCTCCCAGTACTCGGGCTCGGTCACCGCTTCGAGCTCGGCACGGATGGATTGGATGCGTTCTCGACGCTCTCCGCGCATGTCCTGGAAGATCAGCCGCGCCGAGGCTTTGTCGTCATGGACCAGGTAGTGCGTGGCGAGCTTGATCTGCGCTTTTCGAACGCCCCGTAGCGAGGCCTCCTGGGTCTTGCCTCCCTCGGGCTCGCGGTCGAGCTCGAGGAAGATTCCGACCAGCATCTGGTCATGACAGCCGGCACCGCGCTCGTGGACCCGCTCGAGCAGGCTACACAGATCGTAGGCTGCGGTCTCGAGGATGAAGCCCGTGTTCATGGAGAATGCGAGCTGTCCGTAGAACCGGATGTGCACGGCGACCTCGAGCAGGCGGTCGTAGGCCTCGAGTTCGAGGAAGTCCTCGGCGAGGATTCGGTACTCGTTGAGGAGGTTGTAGGAAGTGCGCACGTCCCGAGCATTGAGGGATGCGCGCAGGTAGGTGTTGAGGAAGCGAATCGACTGGGCGACGGAGGGCTGATCGTCCGCCTCGTATGCTTCGATCGCGAGCCGACGGGTCTGGATGCCGATCAGGTGGTTGATGTCGCGCATGCGATTTGCTGCCGCGCCGAACACCGTCTGGTATTGGCGGAGCACCTTCATCTCGACCCAGGTGCGCCTCTCCTCGAGGGCGACGACCATGTCATCGTGGAGCGCCACGAAGTCCTGATCGGTCTGGGCGAGCACGCGGCTGTCGAACCAGCCGTCCGGACAGGCAGCCTTGTGCTTCATCGCTGCGCGGGCCACCTCGGCGAGGGCGCCGATGGTGCTGATCGCGATGGGCTTGTCCTTCTTGTCGATGCTGTTGAGGGTGATGTCCCCGAGCTGCTCGACCCCAACGAGCACGTTCTGGCGGGCCCTGTCCAGGGAGGAGCCCCGTGCAGCGCTGCGGATCGCGCCGGTGGTGCGGGCCTGGAGGCTGTTGACGATCTGAGTCGGGGTGAGGAAGTCGAAGACGTAGACGAAGTAGGGGAGGATCCCCAGCAGGGACAGGGTCATGAGGGCGGTGCTGACCCAGACCATCACCACGGGGTGATGGCCGGGCTCGTAGAGGCTCATATTCACCAGCAGCACGACCACGGCGGTGACGACGAAGAAGCCCATCACGGTCTGGTTCACCCGATCGTGAACGAACAGCTCGGTGATTCGGGGGGTGTAGCGGTTTGCTGCGAGCTCTACGATGATCGCGACCACGGTGATGGCGATCCCGAGGATACCGACGGTCACTTCGGAGAAGCTGTTGAGCGTATTGGACGCGCCCACCTCGGTGAACAGGTTCCACGGGGCATCCTCGAGGGTGCCGAAGTCGATCGCCCAGAGCGCTCCGTACATCCCGAGGCTGATGACCGAGATGACGCAGAGCGCGATGAGGGCTTGAAATAACGAGGCGCGTGGGCCGGTCATGGCGCACCATACTCCAAAGCAGGTAGGGTGGGGCCCGGAGGTCGCTCTGCTCTCACTGATCGCACTGACGGCCCTGGCGCAGGACGACGCGCGGGGCTTCGACGCACACGGATTCACGCTGGTCGCTCACGATGCAGATATCCGCGATGGGCTGGTGCTCCAGCGCCCGGGCGATCTGGTCCAGGGCACGTTCTTTGCGGGGGGCGTGGTCGAGTTCGCCAAGGCTCCGCTGGTCCTCGAAGACCCCGCGACCGGCGAGCGCGAAGCGGTGCTCGACAACGTGCTCGCGGCCAACCTCTCGGTCGGCGGTGCGGTGCACGAGCGCCTGCGCTTCGACCTGACTCTGCCGCTATTTCTCAGCTCCACCGGCCCCACGGGGGGCCAGGGGCTCGGCTTCGGCGATATGCGCCTGTCCGCGATGGGGGCAGCACTTCGCCCCTCGGACAACGGCGGCTGGGGCCTGGCCCTGGTCCCCTGGCTCGACGTACCGACCGGGGTCGACCGCGAGTTCCTCGGCCAGCGGGCGGTCGCCGGGGGATTTGTGGTCGCCACCACCCGGGAGTGGGATCGGTTCACCGCCACCACCAACCTGGGCACCCGCTTCAACCCACGCATCGATCAGCGAAACCTCTCCAACGCTGATGCGCTGGTTGCGGGGATCGGGGGGGTCTACAGCCTCTCTCCCCAGACCGGTGTCGGGCTCGAGCTTCGAGGCGATGTGGCGCTGGCCAAGCCGGGTGTCGTGGGCACCGGTAGCCCCTGGGAGGGCGTGGCCAGCGTGCGACACGTCCGCGACAGCGGCGGTTTTCTCAGCGGTGGCGTGTCGACGGCGCTCTCTCCAGGTGCCGGTGCAGCCACCTTCCGGATCTTCGTGGGTGGGGGCTTCGGGGGGTCCGCTCAGCTCGGGCCCAGAGATCGGGATCTCGACGGCATCGTCAACCGCGAAGATGCCTGTCCGGACGACCCCGAGACGGCAAATGACTACCTCGACGGAGACGGCTGCCCCGATGCCCTGCCTCGCTTGGTCGCCACGGCCACGGCAGAGGGGGTTGCGGTACCGGGTGCAGCAGTGCGGGTTCTGGTCGATGGTGACTTTCTGTACGATGACGTGGCGTCCGAGCCGGTCACCGTGGATGTTCGCCCGGGTACCGTGCAGATCGATGCCACCAAGGGCACCTGCCTGGCGGGTTCGAAGACGGTCGAAGTGTCCGAGGACCTCTCGGTCGACGTGCCGATGGTGCCGGTCAAGGACGCCCTGCTCCAGATCACCGTCCACGACCCGGGCGGGTGGGCGGTCGCGGGCTCGAGGGTCACGCTCACCCCCTCCGAGGAGTCCTGTGGGGCGGATCCGGTCGAGCTCGACTCCACGGGGGCGGCGACGATCTATGTAGGGCCGACCACCTGGAGCATCGAGGTCGAGGCCGAGGGCTACAGCTCCTTCAGCACGGGTGTGATGATGGTCTCCGGTGGCGACGAGCGGGTAGAGGTGATGCTCGTTCCCGTCCAGGAGCTCGAGAAGGTACGGGTCGAAGCGGGGGGCATCGTGCTGCTCGAGCAGGTCCACTTCGACTCGGGTCGGGCGACCCTGCGCGGGGGCTCGGAAGCGGTGCTCGACGAGGTCGTGCTCGCACTCAAGAGCACCACGGCCCGGGGATCGGTAGAGGTCCAAGGCCACACCGACAACGTCGGAACCGAGCAGACCAACCTGGCGCTATCTCAGGCCCGCGCCGATGCGGTCGTCCGGTACCTGGTCGAACATGGGATCCCGGCATCACGCCTTGTGGCGAGGGGCTACGGAGAAGCCCAGCCCACGACCACCAACCGAACCCGCGACGGCCGCCAGGCCAATCGGAGGGTCGAGTTCGTGTTCGTGAAAGCGGAGTGACAGCGGCCGGGCGCTGTTTCCACTAAGGTCCGGGTGGGCGATGGCCTATAGTAGGAGTCGCAAACAGACTCGGGAGAGCTGCCATGCCGATTCGACTGCTGGTGTTCGCTGCATTCCTGGGATTTTCTGGTTGTGCCGAGGTGCCCACAGGCCAGAGCTTCTTGCCGGAGTCGGACGAGGAGCCCGCGGGTACGGAGTTGGGCGAGGCATTCGATCTCGATGTTCGCCTCTCATCGCGCCCCGCCTCCAAGCCGCCTCCCGCAGCCTCTCCGAGTGGGCGATCTCCCGGTTCCCGTAGCGGAGGGCTGTTCGGCATCAGTGCCGGGTCCGGTCACACGGGCGGACCCGTCGCCACGGGCGATACCGGTGTGGTGTCCACGGACTCGGGTGGGGGCACAGCAGACACGGGTGGTACCCCGCCTCTGGTGGACTCCGGAGGGACGGGCGACACCTCGAGTGGCTCGGGGGACTCGGGTTCAGCGGACTCGGGTGGTGCCGGGGACTCGGGCTCAGCGGACTCGGGTGGTGCCGCGGACTCGGGCTCAGCGGACTCGGGTGGTGCCGCGGACTCGGGCTCAGCGGACTCGGGTTCAGCGGACTCGGGTGGTGCCGGAGACTCGGGTGGTGCCGGGGACTCCGGTGGTCCGGGGGACTCCGGTGGTTCGGACTCTGGGAGGAGCACGGGGGATACCGGGGCAACGGACTCAGCTGTCGACACGGGGACCGCCACGGGGCTTTTCCCGACCTGACACGCCCCGCGTCGTCGAGGTTCTGGGGCTTGGCTGGATCGTCATGAGGCCGTGATCTGCCCGTGAACTGGGCGCTGATCGAGGTGCGTGCGGGTTGTCATCGACACTCGGCCTGGCTTTGTTCATAGTGCGTGGGCGTTCGGAAGCCCGATCACCATGTGGATCTCTGCCCTGTCTCTTCTTCGTCCCCAATCCAGAATTCTTTCGCTGACGCTCGTGCTCGCCCTCGCCGGCTGTGTCGAGGACGATCCCTATGGCGAGCCCGCACAGCGTGTGCGAGAAGCGCCGTTGCTGGCTGCGATGGTGGACTCTGGCCTCATGACCGGCGACACGGCATCGCTTCTGGTTCCGCCTCCCCCGCTCGCACACACTGGTATCGGGGTCTTGCCAGGGGGTTCCGGTGACACCGGGGTAGGGCCAGGTGATACATCGGTCGCAGACAGCGGCGGCGTAGGGGATACGTCGGTCGCGGATAGCGGCGGCGTGGACACGGGCGTTCCTGGCGACAGCGGCGTTCCTGGTGACAGCGGCGTGGACACGGGCGTTCCTGGCGACAGCGGTGGTCCGGGCGACAGCGGCGTGGACACGGGGGATTCGGGTGGTCCCGGTGATAGCGGCGTTCCTGGTGACAGCGGCGTGGATACGGGGGATTCGGGTGGTCCCGGTGATAGCGGCGTTCCTGGTGACAGCGGCGTGGACACGGGCGTTCCTGGCGACAGCGGTGGTCCTGGGGATAGCGGCGTGGACACGGGCGTTCCTGGTGACAGCGGTGGTCCGGGCGACAGCGGCGTGGACACGGGCGTCCCTGGTGACAGCGGTGGTCCGGGCGACAGCGGCGTGGATACGGGGGATTCGGGTGGTCCCGGTGATAGCGGCGTTCCTGGCGACAGCGGCGTGGACACGGGCGACTCGGGTGGTCCCGGTGATAGCGGCGTTCCTGGCGACAGCGGTGGTCCTGGCGACAGCGGCGTGGACACGGGGGATTCCGGTGGTCCCGGTGATAGCGGCGTTCCTGGCGACAGCGGCGTGGATACGGGGGATTCCGGTGGTCCGGGCGACAGCGGCGGTGATTCCGGTGGTCCGGGCGACAGCGGCGTGGATACGGGGGATTCCGGTGGTCCGGGCGACAGCGGCGGTGATTCCGGTGGTCCGGGCGACAGCGGCGCGGACACGGGGGATTCCGGTGGTCCGGGCGACAGCGGCGGTGATTCCGGTGGTCCGGGCGACAGCGGCGGCGACTCGGGCTTATTTGGTGATAGCGGCGGTGATTCCGGTGGTCCGGGCGACTCCGGCCTGTTCGGCGACAGCGGCGGCGACTCCGGCCTCTTCGGTGATTCGGGCGCACCGGATAGCGGGTTCTTTGGGGATAGTGGGTTCATTGGGGACTCGGGTGACGACACCGATACCGATGTCGACACGGATGTCGATACCGACACCGATCCCATTGTCGACACGGACTTCTTACCTCCGGGAATTGGCGAGGACGACCGGTTCCTTCGCGGGGGTTGTGCCTGTGATTCCAGCCCAACGCCTTATGGGCTGATGTGGGCGCTTCCCGTCTTTGTTGGGCTGCTGCGCCGTCGTTGAGAGTCGAGTCAGCGGTGGCCGCGCCACACACTCCGGAGCCCCTGGAGCTGCACTCGATCCGAGGCGAGCGCGTCGTGGGCGAGCTTGTTCAGCGTACTGACGCGTAGATCCTCGGGGTACCTCCTCGCGACCGGACCCACCAGCCGAACCGCTTGACCGGGTTCCCCCAGCTCCAGCAGCCAGGTCGCCAGGGTGAGTCGAACCGCGATATCTCGAGGGTGGTCGACCAGGATGGAGTCTGCCTGGTCCAGCGCTTCCACCCAGTGACCCGTCGCCCAGATCGCCCGGGCGCGTAGGAGCTGCATGTCGGGATCGGAGCCCTGGGATTGCCTCATCCAGTCGGTGTCTATGGGATACCCGGCATCCAGGGCGATCCGGATCTCTTCTCGGGCGGCGAGCTCGGGGGCAGCGGTCCACAGTCGGGCGAGCAGCTCTTCTCTGATGGGATCGGCGGCGCTCTGCTGGGCACTCCTCAGCCGACCTATGAGGGCGCCGAGGTGATCGGGTCGGGATCTCAGCACGATCTCGAACCACGGGCCCGCTTCTGCGGCTCTGCGGTGCTCGAGGAGCGCGGCCGCCACCCGAAACGCCATCGAGTCCGAGGGAGAGCGCCCATACCGATCGATCAACAGGTCGATGGCCTCGTCAGATCGAGCCTGGAGGTCGAGGACCTCGGCACGGAGTAGATCTCCGGCCACGGTGCGGCCCGCTCGGTGCTCCGCGCGCTCCAAGTGACCTTCTGCATACCGGAGCCGGCCACCCTGAAGTGCTCGCTGTGCAGCTCGAAGGGAGTCGATCGCTCCGGTGGGCCCGAGCTGTTGGGTGCCGAGTGGGTCTGTGGGGAGTGCCGAGCCCGTCGGAACGACCCGATCGAGCAATGAGGGTAGCGCGATCTCGCCGATCTCGACTCCCCCGGGAGTGCGGGTCACCTTGCGGACGGGCCCCCCGGATGTGAGGCGAGGCAGCGCGTCTACCAACACGACATCGGACGCGAGGAGCTGTGAGTCCGTGTCCAGCGGGGACTCAGCCAATCGACGGATCGCGTCGGCGATGGCGCTCTGACCCACCAAGGCATCGTCGAAGACCCCGATGGGAACTCTGGGCCCGATCTGCACGAGGTCGACGCCCCCTCCACCCTCCCGGATGTCCCGGGGGAGAGGTAGGTTGGTGAGGAAGGCGTATCCGTTGGGGTTTTCGGCGAGCCAGTCCGCTATCCCCTGGTCCCCGGACATCCAGGTGATCGTGTGCTCGCCGGTGATTCTGTTTTCGCTCGCGAATCCCCACCTGTCCTCGGAGGGCCGGTCCCCCAGGTAGGCCGTGCTCCAGCCCGCGTCCGCGAGCTCCTCTGCGAAGGTGGAGCCTGCCAGGTCATGGAGTACGGGGTCGGTCAGCCCATGCTCATCGGGGGACAGCCCTGTGAACAGGCTCGCGAGGGCGGGGCGGCTCTGGACGCTATGAGCCCAGGCATTGGTGTACCGGATTCCCAGGGGAGCCCAGGCTTCTACGGAGTCTCCATCGGGAAGGGTCGCCACCAGGAATGAGACGCGCACGGGCTCGACTGGCGCGCGGGACACACACCCGAGGAGCAGGGGGATGGCGATCAGGGAAGACACGACAGGCTCTGGCTACTATGCTCTGGCTCTTCGAGGTGCCCATGTCGCTCGACAATACCCTGGCTGATGTTCCGCTATTTCGGGGGCTCGACGAGAGCGAGCTCGGTCGAATCGAGGAGATTGGGCGGATCGAATACTTCAACGCCGGCTCCACCGTGATGGCCCAGGGAGAGCTCGGGCCACGGCTGCTCGTTGTGCTCGAGGGTCGGGTAGACATCCTGAAGACCGACGCGGCTGGAATCGAGCGCAGCATCGGCCAGGCCGCCGCAGGAGAGGTCCTGGGCGAGATCAGCTTGCTCCTGGACCTCCCGCGCAGCGCCACGGTGCGGGCGCTGGAGGATCTCCGCTGCTTCGCGATGAACCGCGCGTCTTTTCGGGAGATGGTCGATACCGGCGACCCCGCAGCGCTGAAGATCGGCATGGCTCTGGCGCGCTCTCTCGCAGCACGCCTGGTCCTCCTCAACGACCGGGTGCTCGACCTCCTCTCGGCGACCGAGGATGGCACCCGCCTGGAAGATCGATTCGCATCGGAGAGGCAGTCGCTGTTTCGCCTGTGGAACTGATCGGGGATGTCAGGGACCACAGGCGTCGAGGGCCTGCCAGCCACGCTTGACGTAGACTCCGGTGCGGCGCCCCCAGGATTTTCGAGCCGCTTCGGCTTCTTCCCGTGTGGGCCAGGGGTCGGGAGAGACGATCAGAAACCCAGAGTTCATCTCGGGGAAGGAAGCGCTCTCCCGGATGCTGAGCGGGTCGGAGTGACGTCGCTGTAGCCGCCGCATACGGGCCTTGAGCAGCTCTCTGTCGCTCTCGATGTCCTGGGCGAGGATCAGGAACCACGCGTCGTCTCCCGCGAGGCGCCAGGCACCGCGATCGGCGAGTCGACCCAGGGCTTCTCGGCCGGAGAGGGCGTTCCAGTCGGCCCCGTCCCATCGCCACACCGTCTGACCTGGGAGCGATCGGCAGGTATCGGCGTCGAGCTCGCGGTCGGCGTGAGTGACGATCCAGGTGTCCCCATCTGCGCGGGCGAGGGACACACGGGGCCCCGACCCCCCATCGATGAGTCGGTCGGGAGCGGGGTCGAGCAGGGGGCTTTCCTGCCAGCCCGTGACTGTGGCCCGCCGGACCACCAGGCGGGTGTGCTCGGTGCCTGCGCTGTGGTCGGTGACGAGCACGAGCAAGACGGCGGTTCCAGCGCCGTGGAGTACAGTCTCTGTGCGGTACCGAGGGGGCGTCTCACAGTCTCCGATGGGGGTGATGGAGGGCGGAAGTTGGCCGCGAATTCCCAGGGAGAGGGGTTGGTTGGGCTGGACCCCAACGGTGAGGACGGCGGACTCCTGCATCAGTGCGCAACCTTCGGTGCGGCTGTGGGTGAGCACGAAGCTGTAGGCGCTGAAGCTCGCTGTGGACCAGCTCTCGGCGGGGGCGAGTGAGATGGAGCGGCCCGCGGCACAGAGCGTGTCGAGCACCTCGGCCACTTCGGTGTCCGCTTGGGCCCGTGCCAGGCCAGGGAGGAGATTGGGCTGGGTGACGGGGATGCGATCCATGGGGATTCTGGCGTCCCGCTGGAGCCTAGCGGCCTGATCCGGATCGCAGATCACCGGCGCCGCCTGGGATGCGGCCAGCAGCGCGATCACCACCCGATGACCTGAATCGAGGCGCCATAAGCCGGCCCCTCTGCGCCCCGGATCGTTGTGGGCATGACGGAGACCCGGGCCTGAGATCGGGGGATGTGGAGGTTCAGGGCGATGTTGCGGGTGACCCCACTGCGACGCAGAGCGTGGCCGACCAGCGTTCCGCTCGTGAACCCGACCCCCGCTCCGATCACGCTGCCCAGCAAGACGGAGTCCCGATCGGTGTTGAACCCCCGGGCGACGACCGCTCCGCTCGCGGCCCCGAGCACTCCGGCCGCGTCTGCGATGGCGACGGTTGTTGGGGCCACTCCGATCAGAGGGGAGACGAGCAGGGATCCGATCACCAGGCCGCCGTTGCCCCCCACGAGGGCACCCGCGATGGGATCGTCGAAGACCAGATCGCCCGCCGTCCCACCCACATAGCCCCCGACGAGACCGAGGCTCATCGCAGCGCTGGAGTGGGTGACGGGCACATCGAGCACGGAGGAAACGGTGGAGATCACGGCACCGGAGGCGGCCGGGATGACGAGCAGGGGGCCTCGGTCCGCGAAGGGGTCGCCGGTTCGGAGCTGTTGCACGCCGGCTGTGACCGCTGCGGACCAGCCGGTCGCGAAGGCCATCATCACCACGTCGCGGTCGTCGATCGGGTCCTGATCGAGGTCGGCGAGAAGCCCGCCAATACCCATTCCCGCCAGCCCGCCGATCAGCACGCCACCCCCGGTGAGCTGTGGGTCGTCGAGCGCCCAGTCTGCGGCTCCCCCCACGATCAATCCACCATATACAGCCCCCATTCCGCCGCTTCCCAGCGCATCCCATCCCGGATCGACGGTTCCGGCCAGGGCCAGGCCGGCCAATAGCCCCGCTGCAGCTCCCACGGCTGGGAGGGCTCCGCGGTCGTTCCCGGCGAGGGGGGCGAAGGTGCCGAGGGCAGTCCCGGTCCCCGTCGCGATCAGGACCAGCGCCCAGTCATTCCCCTCGAATCGGAGCCCTGGGGCGATGAGGTGTCCCATGGTGGTCCCCGCGATCAGGCCGACTCCAACACCGATAGCGGGCGGATTGGTGCCGTTCCGGTCGGGGTCCGAGAGCCCGTTTCGCACGCCCACGTCGAGGGCTCCGCCGATCATCCCAGCGGCGGCCACTCCGAGCAGGACCGCCTCGAGGCTATCGCCCGGATCGCCCTTGTGGGCCTTGGCAAGGAGCACGCCCAGGCCCAGCCCCACGACCTCGCCACCGAGTCCAACGAGCCCGGCCCCATCGGGGTTTCCGCGCATCAGGCCGAGCCCGAGCGCCAGACCGCTCCCGGTGCCCACGAGCCCGTTGACGGTGATGAAGGCGGCGTCATCGGCCTCGGTGGGGAGCGCCTGGGCCCCGAGGTAGGCGACGGTACCGCCTGCGATGACGCCGGAAACCGCGCCGATTCCAGCGACCTCTGGTTGGCTGAAACGCCCGGCGAGGGCCATGGCATAGCCGACCGAGACCGACCCGCAGACGGTGAGCCAGGGGCTGCCATCCCGTGTGATCTGGGTGACGAGCTCTCCGCGGCGGTCGGGGTGGTGGGTGCGAACAGCGGTGAGCATCGCGTCGCGAAGAGTTGCGGGGAGTCCCCGGCGTCTCAGGGAGTCGATGAGTGCGTCTGCGCCGGCGTCTCCACCCGTGCGCCCGAGGACTTCGGCGCTTCGGACCCGGACCGCCAAGGAGCGCTTGGGGTCGGTCAGCCAGCGCGAGAGGTGGTCGATTCCCCCCGGGTATTGGGCGAGGGCATCGACGGCGGCGAGGGCGATGGGCGGCGTGCGGGTCTCGACTGCGTGTACAAGAGGGGGAACGGCGCGCGGATCATCGAGCTGTGCGAGGGCAGCTGTACCGCGGACGGCGGTGTCTTCTGCGAGCAACATGAGCAGGGCGAACATCAGCTCGCGATCGGGTCCGCTTGCGCGATCGATATGGGCGTGAAGCGCCGCGGCGACCTGATCGACCTCGTCGGGATGGGTGGCGGCGAGCTTGAGGCAGACCTCGACCTCGGTGCCGACAGCGGCGTCCGCGCACAAACGGGCGGTGCTGGGGGCGGGGGTCGGGTCGGCGAGGGCGATGGTGAGGTGGAGCCACATGGCGTGCATGGTACCGGATGGGGCTGTCAGCCGGTCTTCACGCATCGACCGGCATCGCTGAGGTGCCAGATCTCGGGCACCGACCCGATGGGGATGGAGCAGGAGAAGCCCCCGTCGGGACCGGTCAGCTCAAGAGACAGGACCTGCTGGGAGGGCACCTGGATGGCCGTGCGACCGGAGCGGAGAGAGAGATCTCCCACAGAGGTCGAGACCCCGGGATCGATATTGAAGACCACGGTGACCATGGAAAGAGGTGCCGGACTGGGTTCGACCGGTGCGGGCTCCGGCTCGAGGGAGGGAGGGGCGGGTCGAGCGACTGGGGGCGGTCGGGGGACGGCGGGTCGGGGCGCGACCGGTTCTGGTGTGGGAGCCTCTGGAGTGGGGATCGCGGGCTCGGGTGGAGGTGTAGCGGGACCTGCTTCCGTCGGCGCGATCGGGCTTGGAGCGGTGATCGGGGCCTGGGGAATATTCGGACCGGGGCGGAAGATCACGACCCCGACGATGCCTGCCAACAGGACCGCGAGCACCGGGAATACCAGAGTGGGCCACTGTGGCCCTCCGACTGCCCAGGGCTGCTGAAGATCGGCGGGTGGTGGGAGAGCTACGGGGCTTGGAGCGGTGTCCAGGGTTGCGGTAGGGGGCGCCAGGCCGCTGACGTTGGAGTCTTCGACCACAACCGTGCCCGTGAGGGGGTCTGAGGAGCCCTGCCTGGGCTCGATACGTAGCGCCCACTCTCGGAGGCCCTCTCCGTCGAGGTTCAGTTCCGTAGCGCGTCGCCGAACATGCGCGGCATCTGGCCGATCCTCGTGATCGAAGGAGACCATCTCGCGGGCGAGGGCTGCGAGCCCTGGCCAGGGTGCCAGGGGTGTGATCGCGGCATCGAGATCGGCGTCGAAGCCTTGGCGCGACAGTCGGGGACGGGGCACGGCCTGTCCGGAGGCCAGCTCGATGAGGGTGATTCCGAGAGAGAAGATGTCGCTGGGGGCCTCGGCGACCCCGTCCAGCCAGCGCTCCGGGGCCATGTAGCGGGCGGTCCCATACTGCTGGCTCAAGGTCTGGGCTTCGCGGGTGGCGAAGGTTGCGCGGGCGACCCCGAAGTCCATGACCTTCACCAAGCCCCTGGAGGTGACCATGATGTTGCTGGGCTTGATGTCGCGGTGCACCACCCGAAGAGGCTCGGTACGGCCGGGAGGAATGGTGCCCCATGCCGCGTCGAGGGCGTCGGCGACGGCGGCGATGAGGTCGGCCGTGGCGCGAGGGGGGAGGTGGGCGCCGGTGAGATCTCGGCCTGCCACGGGCTCCATGAGAATGGCGAGCCTGCCTTCGATCCGGGTCAGCCCGGAGACACTGACGATATTGGGGTGCTGCAGCAGTCCGAGCAGACGGGCTTCATCCCTCAACCGGCTCGCCAGCTCGGGGTCTTCGGAGTGTTGAGCACGTAGCCACTTGACTGCGACGGTCTGGACGAAGTCCTCGTCTGTGTGGAGCTCCGCGAGGTGGACCTCGCCGAATGCGCCGGCGCCCAGGGTCTGCAGAAAGCGGAATGAACGGGCCATCAGGGAGTGACCAGGCTGGGGAGATGCCATCCGTACACGATGATGCTGAGATAGAGCAGCACCTTGGGCGCTCGAAACAGGGAGCCGAGAAGCACGGGCCGGAGGGGAAGGCCAGCCGCGCCAGAGCACCAGGTGACCAGGGCGAAGGGGAAGGGCGTGAATGCAGCGATAGCTACCGCCCAGACGCCGTATCGGTCCAAGAACCGGGTGACGTGGTACTTCTCGAACTGGTGAGTGAGAAAACCCCATCGAGACAGCGCTCGGCCCCCGGCCCAGCCCAGGCCTCCGGAGCCGATCGAGCCGACCGAAGCGGCCGCCCATACGGGCCAGAACCCGAGCCCACCATTCCAAGCGAGGAAGAGGATGGGTTCGTGGGTGAGCGGGAGTGCGTCGACCACGAAGACGAGCAGCGCGACACCCGCCAGCCCGGTGCGGGAGACGAACCACCCGGCGGCGAGCTCGAGAGGAGTGCGAGAGAACCAGGCGAGTAGAGCGAAGATGGCCACCAGCATTGACACACCGAGCCCCAAGCGCACCATGAGGCTGGCCAGTGAGGGGATCGTGTTGTCTTCGACTTGCTCGTCCATCGCCGGTTACGCTAAGCCGTACTCGAGAGCGGATCCATCGGGTTTGCTCGTTCCCCAGGAGACATCGTGTCCCTCGCCGTATCCCTCGTCGCTGTTTCTCTCCTGATGCCGTCCGCAATGGCGCAAGACAGCGATGTCGGGCTCGACCCCAGCTTGCCGATCCCCACGCTCAGCTACGATCGGCCGCCTCCAGACTACTCCTACGAGCTTGCTTTCCAGGTCAGCTACGGCAGCATCACCTACTGGCAGAACGAGGTCGCGCCATGGCCCGGCATCGGTATCCGTGGGGGCTGGGGCCGCAACCTCCCCGACTCGGCCAAGCATCGGATCGGGGTCAACCTGCTGGGCTTCCTCGAGGGGCCATTTCCGGTCCACCTCACCGCGGGTGTCGAGCCCCAGGTCGCATGGGACTACATCGGTGAGAAGGGCATCTTGTTTGGAGCGGGCGTGGGACCGGGTGCCTACTACAACTCCAAGATCGAGAACGGGACCTCGGTCACCTCGAAGTTCACGGTCGGCGCTGAGGCCTCGGCGCGTCTGGGCTGGTCCCAGTCCTGGTCGCGGGTCGGCCGGCGCCTGTTCTTCATGGTCGAGCCCAAGATCCGCTACATGGACGGCAAGTTCGGCCCCACCGCGGCGATCGTGATCGGCAGCGGCAAGGGCTACTGATATTCCGATTCGCGGGCACTTCAGGCGGCGAGTGGGGGCTGTTGGCGCTCGGGGAGTGTGTCCTTGAACTGGGTCCACACCTCGTCGATGTGCTCCATCATCGTCTCGTCCTTCCAGTCGGAGGTGTCGATCGCGGGAAGGATGGAGACCCGGATCGGTACCCGCGCAACCTTCATCGAGCCCTTCACCCAGGCCTCGTGAGCTCCCTCGACGACGATGGGGACGAGGGGGAGGCCGGTCTGCTTTGCCAGGTGGTAGACGCCCTTCTTGAACGGAAGGAGCTGACCGGTACGGGACCGGGTGCCCTCGGGCCAGAGGTAGATCGACAGGGAGTGGGCCCCCACGAACGAGGCGAGATCGGCCATGCTCGCGCGGGCGGATTCGCGATTTGCGCGGTCGATCCGAAGATGTCCGGAGAGGAAATAGAGCTGGCCGAAGAAGGGGTAGTAGAGGATCTGCTTCTTGACCACGCCGACGGTCCCCACAGGAGAGAGGAACATCGCAAGGAATGCGTCGATCATCGAGGTGTGGTTGCTCACATAGATCGCGGGACGCGTGGGGTCGAGGTGCTCTACCCCAGTGATGGTGAGCTCACAGCCGCTCATCCACATGACCATTCGTCCGGCGACCTTGCCGTAGTAGTTGCAGGTCTTGATGCGGGCGATGCGCCAGGGCAGCAGTACCACGCAGACGGACATACAGATCGTGGTCATGGAGGCGAACAACACGAATCCGACCGAAAGACGCAGCCAGCTCGACAGCAGCGCAACCATAGAACCTCCCGGCTTGGGTGTATCGGGTCGATGTCACAAGGAGGTCACAGGACACCGGTGGAAAGTGCCGCTATATCCGCTTGCCCGTAGGAGGTTCGAATGTCCGAGAGCAAGCCCCTTGTTGGCATCGTCATGGGAAGCACATCCGATCTACCCGCCATGAAGGAGTCCCTGGAGATCCTTCGTCAGATGGAGGTCCCGTACGAGGCCAAGGTCCTCTCCGCCCATCGGGCGCCGGACAAGATGCTCGCCTGGGCGCGAGATTGCGAGCCGCGCGGCCTCCGCGTGCTGATCGCAGGTGCGGGTGGGGCGGCGCACCTCCCCGGCATGCTCGCGGCTGTCACGCTGCTGCCGGTGCTCGGTGTTCCCATGCAGAGTCGGTCCCTCAACGGGCTCGACTCCCTGCTCTCCATCGTACAGATGCCCCGGGGCGTGCCCGTCGGAACCTTGGCGATCGGTGGTGCTGGCGCGACCAATGCAGCGCTGCTGGCCTGCCAGATCCTCGCTGCAACAGACCCTGCGCTGCGTCAGCGGCTCGTCGCATACCGAGAGAAGCGCGCAGGACAAGCCGCGGTAGACCTCGACGATGACGCTTTGTGACCGGACCCGTCTTGCTTGTGGGGCCGTAGCTCCATAACTCCCGGCTCCAGTGAGTCTGCTTTCCGTGGACTCAGCTCTTTTCGCTCGGAGGCGAACGTGAAGTATTCGATGGCACTCCTCTCCCTTGGCGCCATGCTGGTGTCCGGTTGTGGGACCGACCCCGAGACGGCGCAGAAGATCGCCGATCTCGAAACCAAGATCGCCGAGCTCGAGAAGAAGGTCGCCACAGGCGGCGGGCCCGCACAGCGTGGCCCCCAGGCTCCAGTCGGCAACCCCGAAGAAGAGAAGAAGGCGGCGGCTCTGCTCAAGGAGGCCAATGGCTACTTCGAGGGTGGCGAGTACGACAAGGCCAAGACCAAGATCGCCGAGCTGAAGAAGGCCTTCCCGACATCGCGCGGCGCCCGCGCAGCGCAGCGCATCGAAGAAGAGCTCAACATCATTGGCAAGGATGCCAAGGAGTTCGAGGTCGAGAAGTGGTTCCAGGGCAACGCGAGCCTGGCCGACAGCGAAGCCACCGTGCTGGTATTCTGGGAAGTGTGGTGCCCCCACTGCAAGCGCGAGGTGCCCAAGATCGAGGCCACCTACCAGAAGTACAAGGGCCAGGGTCTGAACATCGTGGGCGTCACCAAGATGACCCGCAACATCACCGAAGACCAGGTCATGTCCTTCCTCAAGGACAACAACGTCAGCTACCCCATCGCCAAGGAAGCCGGTCAGGCCATGTCCGAGCACTACGGCGTCAAGGGCATCCCAGCGGCCGCGGTCGTCAAGGATGGCAAGGTCGTCTGGCGGGGCCACCCGGCACGCATCAACGACAAGATGATCGAAGGCTGGATCAACTAGGACGCCGATTCGGCGGCCTATTTGGTCGATAACTTGGTCCTTCGCTCCTCGCGTAGCGAGCTACGCGTCGTCGCTCGAACCGGCGTTCTCGACCAAATATGCCTGCCGACACGGCGCCCTTGAGGAGCTTCTGAAGCTTCGCGGAAAAACGGGTGTCGGAATTCGGGTCTTTCACGGACCCGTCCACGTTGGAATCTGGAGTTTTGGGCGGGTTTGCCCATAATCGGGTTTTGAACGGGGTGTCCTAGCCGGTTTTGTAGCTTCGAACGGGCGATGTAGGCAGTGGCCACGTCGCCTGTTCTGCTCAGCGACCCTTGTTCTTGCGCTTCTTCTTGCGGCTCTGTCGGTTGGCCTGGACCACAGCGTCGCGATCGAGGTGGTCCTCCGCACCCCGACTCATGAACTCCGCATAGGTCCCGTCGAAGAGGTCGACGCCCTCGTGGCGGATCTCGAGCACCCGGGTGGCGAGCTTGTCGACGAACCAGCGGTCGTGGGAGACGAAGAGCAGGGTGCCCTCATACTTCATCAGGGCTTCGGCGAGGGCCTCGATGCCCTCGAGGTCGAGGTGGTTGGTGGGCTCGTCCATCACGAGGACGGGGGGAGAGAGCGCGTCCAGGCGCGCGAAGAGCAGTCGCGCGCCCTCGCCTCCGGACAGGTTCTCGATGGCCTTGTCGGCGTCGTCTTTGCTGAACAGGACCGATGCGAGACGGGCCAGGATGGCGCCGAGGCCGTCCTCGGGTAGGGTCTCCCATAGTGAGGCCTTGACGCTCTGCTTGGAATCGCCGAGGGCCTCCTCGTGGTTCTGGGGGAAGTAGCCGAACCGGGCTTCGTAGCCCCACTCCGCGGTGCCGAGGTCGGCCTCGATCTCGCCGACGAGGATCTTGAGCAGGGTGGATTTTCCGACGCCGTTCGGGCCGATGACGGCCAGCCGGTCGCCGCGCTGTACGGTGAAATCGACCCCGTCCAACACGGTGTTTTCGCCATAGGCCTTGTGTAGATCCCGCACCTTGAGGACCTCGCGTCCGCTGGGACGGGTCTGAGTGAAGCGGAAGTTGGGGTGGCGTCGCGAGGACCGGGGCAGCTCGTTGATGGTGATCTTCTCGAGGCGTTTCTGCCGACTGTTGGCCTGCCGCGCCTTGGTGGCCTTGGCCTTGAACCGCTGGATGAAGGCCTTGTGCTCCGAGATCTCCTTCTGGCGTTTGCGGATCTCAGCCTCGAGGCGCTCGCGCTCTGCGAGCTTGGCGACCGTGAACCGCGTGTAGTTGCCCGGGTAGAGGATGACCCGCTCGTAGTCCACATCCAGGATGTGGGTGCAGATCGCGTCCATGAACTTGAGATCGTGGGAGACCACCGCTGCACAGCCCTTGAAGGTACTGAGGAACTCCTCGAGCCACCGGATAGCGAGGATGTCGAGGTGGTTGGTGGGTTCGTCGAGGAAGAGCAGGTCGGGCTCTGCGGCGAGCGCCTTGGCGAGGAGCGCCCGGAGCTTGAACCCCCCGGAGAGCACGGAGAGCGGCTGGTGATGGACCTCGGTGGGTACGCCGAGACCCTCGAGGATCTGGGCCGCTCTGGACTCGAGGGTGTAGCCGTCGAAGCGAAGCACGATGTCCTCGAGATCGCCGTAGCGGACCTCGTCGAAGGGCTCGGTCTCGAGGACCTTCTCTTTTTCGACCATGGCGTCCCACAGCAACGGGTTGCCCATCATCACCAGGTCGAGGATGCGCACGGCTTCGTACTGGAAGTGATCCTGCTCGAGCACGCCGATCCGGGCGCGCTTGGGCACGTTCACTTCACCGGCAGTGCTGGTCTCCTGGCCGGCGAGGATGCGAAGCAGCGTCGACTTCCCCGAGCCGTTCGCCCCGACGATACCGTAGCGCTTGCCCTTGTCGAGGCGCAGATCGGCCCCCTCGAACAGGGTCTGGGCCCCGAAGTGCATTCCGAGTCCGGTCGCGGACAGCATATGACCTCCTGGGCGACCTCTATAAGGTTAGCGTGCGTGTCGGAGGTCGATATGAATCGCCTGATCTTGCTGGCTTGGGGTCTCGCGGCGTGCGCCGCCCCCGATCCCCGGGTCCCCGAACTCGAGAAGCGCCTGACCGCGCTCGAGACCGAGCTCGCGGATGTGAAGAGCCGTGTACGTTCCAAGCAGGAGGTCGCCGAGGAGGCGGTCGTCGGCAAGGAGGCCAAGTTCGAGATCGCCGAGTGGATGCAAGGCGAGACCACTCTGGATGCGGGCAAGGCGACCATGCTCGTGTTCTGGGAGGTGTGGTGCCCCCACTGCAAGCGCGAGGTCCCCGCCTTGGAGTCCACCTACCAGGAGCTCAAGGACCAGGGGCTCAATATCGTGGGCATCACCCGGCTCACCCGCAACACCACGCCAGAGCAGCTCGCAGAGTTCCTGGCCGAGAACAACGTGACCTACCCCATCGCCCGCGATGACGGGACGATGGGGGATCACTATGCGGTCCAGGGCGTGCCCGCGGCGGCCCTGGTCAAGGACAACAAGATCGTCTGGCGCGGGCATCCTGCGAAGCTGAGCCGCAAGATGCTCGAGACCGCGATCCGCTAGAGCGGGTTGTTCTCGCGGGCCTTCTTCACGTCGTCCGGCGAGCAGTAGCCGAAGTCATTGCCCCAGCTGTTGCGCTCATAAGAGATGACGGACGCGATCTCGATGTCGTCGAGCATCGTGCCCTGCGGGGTCATCGCGCCGTTGTACTTCACGCCTGCGATCTCCATCTCGCCGGTCAGGCCGTAGATGACGATGGCCGCGTGCTTCACGCAGTCGCCCATCTGATCCTTCTGGCCGACGAGGGGCGGGAACACGCCCTCTTGGCCCTTGCCATCTTCCTGGTGGCAGGTCTTGCAGGACAGCGCGGAGTCCATGTAGACCTCCTTGCCCTTGGTCATCAGGAAGCTGTGCTGCTCGTCTTCGGACATCGTCGCGAAGTCTGCTTTGGGCTCCTCTTTCGGCTCGGCCTTGGGCTCGGCCTTGGGCTCGGCCTTGGGGGCGGGAGCTTCGGTCTTGTGTTCGGGCTTCTCGGCGGTCTCGCCGCCGCAACCGACGGCCAGGAGGCTGGCCAGCACCATGGTGCGCATTTTACTTCTCCTCAGAATTCGGCGGGGCCTATAGCCGCTTCTGAGGGGGCCTGATGCAGCATTCCGAGGCAGGCGGGCTAGAGATACCGATCCTTGTCGTAGCAGGCGGCGGGTCCATCCAAGAGGATCGTGTGGACTTTGGCGTCGGTGAGGCGCTGTGCCTGCCAGCCCACCCCCTTCCCGCCCTCGACATGGGTACGATCGGCGACGATGACGAGGTAACCATCGCCATTCCAGGCTTCGATCGCGGTGCGAGCGATCCGGAAGTCCTTCCAGGTGACCATCTGCACGAAGCGGCTCTCGAGGGCGACGGGCATGTAGTGACCGGACATTCCGTCCTGGAGCACGGCGATATAGCCAGGGGGAATGGGGACCGGAATGGATGTGGGCTTGGGCTCTGTGGGGACCCCAACGGCGAGCACCTCCGAACCGTAGGCCGCCGCAGTGAGGAGCTTCTGGTAGGGGTCGTAGGGGAAGCCCGTGATCGCGGCCCAGTCCAGCAGCGCGGGGAGATCGACGCTGGGCACCTGCCCATCCGCGTAGCGGTCGAGCACCGGTTGTTTGTCTGCAGAGACCACGTCCAGGGCAACGGTGACGGGCTCTCCGCTGCTTCGTAGGCGTGCGACCAGTCGGCTGGCTCGGGCCAGATCGGGATGGGTTCCCCTGCGCTCTCCGAGCACGAAGACGGCCGGAGAGGGGATCGTAGCGAGCTCCGTGAGGGAGGTCTGTGAGCAGCCCGCGGCGAGGGCGGTGGAGATCCAGAAAATCATCGAAGGTAGTCCTCGGAGCGGTCCTCGACCTCGGGAGTAGCCCCGGCGACCAGGGCTCGCACCTCGTGCAGCTTGCCCTCGACCTCGGCCCGGGTGGCGTCGTCGAGCTGGGCGAGGGCCACGTTCAGGCTGCGCAGGTCGACCTCGCGCTGCCCTCGGGTGGCTTGTTCGCGGCGGAGCTGGCGTCTGGAGATACCGTACAGGACGGCGATGACCCCGAGGATGATCACCAGGGCGGAGATTACGGCGGAGAGAATATTCTCGGTGCGCTTGGCCTGGTCGTCGACCTTGCCGGCGATCACATCGGCCAGGTCTTCGACATTGTTGGAGAAGGGGTTGAGCACGTTCTCTTCGAGGGTGGTCTGGAGCGTCTCACCGACCGGTGGAGAGGCGGCTCCTTCGCGCATGGCCAGGTAGATCGAGTCGCGGAGCAGGTCGGCTGTGGCCCACTTGAGCTCGTCTTGTTCGAGGTTCTGGCGCAGAGAGAGGATCGCGCGGGTCACCAGCCGATCGACGGTCTCCTCGAGGGAGCCGCCGAGCTCACCGCGGATGCCCTCGGCGAAGGCCTCCACGATGTCTTTCTGGATCATCTCACGGAGCTCTGGGGACACGTCTCTGCGGAGGCCCTTGCCCGCTCGGGCGGTGGCGACGGTGACCAGCCCATCGACGGTGGCCTCCAGGCCGGCCTGTTGAGCTGGGGTGATCTCGGTGACCCCGGTCTGTAGCCCCTGGCCGAGCTGGTGGCCGAGCTCCGCGAGCAGAGCTTTCTCTACGATGCCCTCGAAGATGGGATCGACCCCGCCGGACTCTCCCTTGCCACCGGCTTCGTCCAGCACGCCGGCCATCAGCCCGCTGCCGACCTTGTAGAAGCAGCCGGGAGCCAGGGGGAGCGCGAACAGGAGGAGGAGGGTGGGGAGGAAGCGTGTCACGGGCAGAGCTTATCCGAACCGCGTGTCGAGGGGGCGGTTTGCCAAGGGGGGTGTGCCCAGGCTAGTCGAAGCGTCCAGGAGGGAACCATGTCCGACGTTCGACCCGGTGTAGTCACAGGTAAGGCCTATCAGGCGGTCATCGAAGCCGCGAAGTCCGGCGGCTACGCGCTCCCGGCGGTCAATGTGGTCGGCACAGACAGCGTGAACGCGGTGCTCGAGGCCGCGGCTCTAGCCAAGTCAGATGTGGTCATCCAGCTCTCCAACGGCGGTGCCCAGTTCTATGCGGGCAAGGGCTTTCCGGATGGCTTTCAGGCCAAGGTCCTCGGCGCGGTGTCTGCGGCCCACCATGTGCACCTGCTGGCAGAGCACTACGGCGTGTGTGTGGCGCTCCACACCGACCACGCCAACAAGGGGCTCATCCCTTGGGTCGACGCGCTGGTGGGGCACTCCGAGGCCCACTTCGAGCGCACCGGGGCTCCGCTGTTCTCGTCTCATATGCTCGATCTCTCGGAGGAGTCCCTCGAAGAGAATATCGAGCTGTCCGCGGCCATGCTGCGCCGCATGGCGAAGATCGACATGAGCCTCGAGATCGAGCTCGGTGTCACGGGCGGTGAAGAAGATGGTGTGGGGCATGAGGTCGAGGAAGGCGAGGACAACAGCCATCTGTACACCCAGCCCGCAGATGTGCTCACCGCCTACGATGTGCTTTCTCCCATCGGGCACTTCAGCGTCGCGGCCTCATTCGGCAATGTACACGGCGTATACAAGCCGGGTAATGTGCAGCTCCGCCCAGAGATCTTGCGCAATAGCCAGGCGCTGGTCCAGTCCACTCACAGCACGGCTGCCAACCCGCTCCACCTGGTCTTCCACGGGGGTTCTGGTTCCGATCCGGCCAAGATCGAAGAGGCGGTGGGCTACGGCGTCTTCAAGATGAACATCGACACCGACACCCAGTGGGCCTTCGCCGCTCCGATCGGCCAGTACGTGCGCGAAAATGGCCGTGCCTTCGAAGTACAGCTCGATCCCGACACGGGCAAGCCCTACAAGAAGACCTACGATCCGCGGAAGTGGCTCCGACTGGGCGAGCAGGGCATGGTCGCCCGGCTGCAGCAGGCGTTCCGCGATCTGGGCTCCACGGGGCGCTCCGTCTGCCTATAGGGGTCTACCGTTGCGCCACCTGGCGATGTTCACAGGTGACCGGTTGTGCAGGGTCTTCGTAGCGCGACTGGACGGGGGCTGAGCTGCGCGGCTATGTTGCTCGGCCAATGTGGAGGCCTTCATGGCGGACGTAAACGATTTCTTTGCCAACTACCTGCCCAACAAGCTCACCGAGCACCCGGACCTGGCTCCGGATATCAACGCGATCTACGTGTTCGATATCGAGGGTGCGGGCCAGTGGACGGTTGACCTCACCGAAGGCGCCGGCTCGGTAGCCGAGGGTGCGGTCGACGAGCCTGGGTGCACGGTCACTGCCACGGCCGACGACTTCGGCACGCTGCTCGACAACCCGGCCCAGGGCATGATGCTGTTCACCATGGGCAAGCTCAAGGTCAGCAACGTGGGCCTGGCTCTGTCGCTCCAGAAGATCCTGGGCTGAGCTCCGCAGCTATGCGGCGCGCAGGGCGTCGACGAAGTCCCCGATCTCGACCGCGTGTACGCGGAACAGGCCGGGTGCTGCGTCGTGCCAGCCATGCCAGTCCGATCCGCCGGTCAGGTACAGCCCGTAGCGGCGTGCCGTGGTTCGGTAGAAGCGCCGGTTTCTGGAGTTGAGCATCGGGCGAATCCCCTCCAGTCCCTGGAGGCCCGCCGCCACGAAGGCTTCGAGGTGTCGCTCGACCGCGGGACGCGGTGGGTGGGCCCAGCTCGTGAATCCCCCCGTCTGACGGGCGATACGGATCGCGTCGGTGAACGGAAGCGAGAGCTTGGGCACCGTGCCATGGGAATCGCCGAGGTACTTGGCGAAGGCCTGGGCCCGACAGCTGACGAGGCCGGCATCCACCAGAGCACCAGCGAGGTGCAGCCGAGTCAGGGCCCGGTCGCCGTTGCGGGCGATGAGATCGGGGACCGGTCCCGAGAGCTGGAGTGCATCCAGAGCGGTCTCGTAGCGAACGGCGCGCTCCTGGCACTGGCGTCGACACAGATCGCGGAATGCCGCCGGGATGTCCCCAGGGAAGTACACCAAGAGATGGTACTCAGTGCCTTCATGTAGGCCGGAGAGCTCCGCGCCTGCGATCACGTGGATGCTTCGTCCCTCGATCATCTGGGTGCCGGTGGGGAGCGGTGAGGCGAAGTCGTGATCGGTGAGCGCGACGACATCGAGCCCGGCACGAGCGCAGCGGCGGAGCACGTCTTGTGGAGCGAACTTTCCGTCGCTGTTGGTGCTGTGCAGGTGCAGATCGAAGCGAGCGCCTGGGCGTAGTTCTTTCATGGGGCTCGGAGACATCGACATCACCTCGTGTAGAGGAACACGTCAGCAGAGGGATCGATTCGGCGAATCTCAGCTGAGAGGGTGGCGAGGGGCGCTGCCGAGTGGGCCGCGCGCGAGAGCATGGATCCGAGATCGACGGGCTCGTCGAGGGAGACCAGCAGGGCGTCGTTCCCGGGCACCAAGGCGCGATAGCTGCCGTCGCCGACCGCTAGCTCGGCCTTGTCGGCGGCGCTGTGGGAGAGCAATACGGGTTCGGGGACGCCCTGATTGAGCCCGATGAGGTGCACGGTAGCGGTCTCCTGTACATCGAAGTGTGCCCAGACTCCCGAGGATGCGCGCGCGAATTCGACCTCCGAGGCTGGAGGGGGTGGATGGGCCGTGGTGGCGGCGATGTAGAGCGCGAACCCGGCCGCGGCCCCGAGCAGGCTGACGATTCCCCAGGCGTGGAGCGCAGGTGGCGGTGCTGGGAGGGCTTCGGGGAGCGTACCCACGGAGTCGACGCAACCCCAGCTTCGGCTACGCACCTCGAGGCGACCCTCCGCAGCGAGGGGACCGACCGGACCAAACCGGGTCCATTCGCCGGGGCCTTCGACCAGGGCGCCGCGGAGCAAGTGCCTCTCCGGCATGCCGACCTCTGCGGCGAGGGTGAGGGTGGTAGCGACGGAGTCCAGCTCCGTGGCGTCGATGAGCAGCATGTCCTCGCCGGCCGGATGGACAGGCACGTCGAGTGCCTCGAGGACCCGGGCTCGGTGGGAGCGGCCGTCGGGATGGAAGTGCAGGACGAGCACTCGCTTGTTTCCCCGCGGTCGGGCTTTGAGCGTTGGCGCTTGGAGGTCGGACACCTCGAGCGCTCCGGCGTTGACCAGACGGACCATGCGGTTGCAGCGTGGGCAGGCGCGCACGTGGGTGTGATGGGCTCCGTTGACCACGTCGTACATCGGTGGGCACTGGTCTGGAGAGAAGGCGGCGAGCCGGGCCAGCACGCGATCGAGGCGATCGGTGGACCAGGCGTCGAGGGGCAGCCCGTCGCTCCGGGCGGCACCGCGGAGGACCTCTCGGAGCCCCCCCCGAGCGGCCTCGACGGCGATGCGATCGACCCCGAGCTTGCGCTCGACATAGGAGAGCGGCCGCTGGTCACCGTAGTGCATCCGGAACACGGCATCGGTGACTCGATCCCGAATGGCCTCGATGGCTCGGGCCCAGCGGTCGGTGAGGGGCATGGCGGAGTCGCCGGGCCAGGGGTCCTTGTGGACCTTGCCCCGTGCCTGGGCGATGAACTGCCGGGTGAGATGGGCTGCGCGGTCCTCGGCGTGAGGAAGCGTGGTCGCTGGCGGGAGGTGGTACAGCACGTGTTTGCGCGCGGATTGCAACACTTCTGGGCGGATTTTTACGCCACTGGAGAGCAGCGTCCATGCGATACGGACGGTGATTCCGGGCCAGCCATGATGGGCGACGTCGTCGCTCTTGGGCGCGGGGGAGACGGGGAGGGCCATGATCGAGGAGGGGGCGGGAGGGGAGGGGCGCTTATGATAGCGCACCTATCCCCGCCGATCAACCAGGACCGAAGCGGATCAAGCCGCTTTCGCTGCTTTTGCGTCGTCCTCGGCGTGCTCGAGCAGCAGCTCGTTGATGGTTGCGGCCGCGGCAACCGAGGCCATGTCGGCGTCGTCGTAGACCTCCATATACTCGTCGTAGAGCGCCACAATGAGATCACCGAACGAGGTCTCGGTGTGCATGATTTTCGACATCTTGTCCTCCTGTGCCTGCTGGTCTGCGGTGCAACGACCGTGCCTAGCAGGGAGGGCCGCGGACTGCGGGTCTCAACTGAAACCTAGGACCGAACCCCTGTGTAGTTCTTCGGACATTGTCATCAAAGATGTACGGATTTCATGAACGAGCAGAGATTCTGGGACGGCGGGGTCGGGCGACCACACACAGGGTGGCGAGCAGGACCTCGTCGGTTCTTCCCCCGAGCAGCTCCACTGCGCTTGCTTCGGCCGTGGCGCCTGTGGTCATCACGTCGTCGACCAGGATGACCCGGCCCGGCACATCGCGCAGGGCGCGTACCCGTCCCCGCAGCGCCTGCTTGCGGCCCTTGCGGTTCAGAGTTGCGAGCCGGGTGGTGGCCGTGGAACGCAGCGCGTGGACCACCGGCACCCCGGTGCGCTTGGACAGGGACTGCGCCAGCAGGGAGGCCATCGAAAACCCCCTGCTGGCACGAGTGCTGCGGGTGCTCGGAGCCGGGACCAGGGCGTCTGGACGGGCCCGACGGAGCACCGGAGCCATCTGCGCGGCGTAGAGCTGCGCCAGATCGAGGGCCCGAACGCGATCGGCGTCGCGCTTGGCTCGGCCCAGGGCCTGGCCGACGGGCCTTCCGTAGCGCTCGACGGCGAAAGCCCTGGAGATCCCAAAGCTCTCGACTGGAGGACACAGGGGTGTGCCGGGAGCGCAGTCGACGCACCACTTGTGGCGGCCGATCTCGCCACAGCCCAGACACGCGATCGGCCACAACCAGTCGAACATGACATTCCTCCTACGGCAAGCAGTCTGCGCACCGTTCTCGGGCTTGGGAGGAAATCTGGAGGCCGACCTCTACGTTTTTTCGGGTCGGTGACGACGAGGGGGCTCCGAGTTAGAGCGGGAGCCAATCCCGACGAGGAGAACTTCTGTGAAACCACCTATTCGTGTCGCCATCACCGGGGCCGCAGGCAACATCGGCTACTCGCTGCTCTGGCGCATCGCCTCGGGCGACTGCTTTGGTGCCGACCAGCCCATCATCCTCCAGCTCCTCGAGATCACCCCGGCGATGGACCGCCTGAACGGTGTCATCATGGAGCTCACGGACTCTGCCTTCTCCCTCGTACACGGGATCATCGGCTCCGATGACGCCAACGTCGCCTTCAAGGACGCGGATGCGATCTTCCTGGTGGGCTCTCGTCCGCGCACGGCAGATATGGATCGCTCGGACCTGGTCAAGGCCAATGGCCCGATCTTCGTCGGTCAAGGGAAGGCCATCGGTGCCGTCGCCAAGAAGACCGTGAAGGTGATCACCGTGGGCAACCCGTGCAACACCAACGCTCTCATCGCCTGTGCCAACGCGGCGGGCTCGGGCATCCCCGCCCGTCAGTTCACCGCGATGACCCGGCTCGATCAGAACCGCGCCCACGGGCAGCTCTCCACCAAGGCGGGCAAGCCCGTCGCGGCCGTCAACGATGTGGTGATCTGGGGCAATCACGGCCCGACGATGTACCCCGATGTGGCCTGGGCCACCGTGTCCGGCGAGTCCGTGCGGGCCAGCTTCGACGCCGACTGGCTCCAGGGCGAGTTCCTGAAGACCGTCGCCACCCGTGGCAAGGCGATCATCGTCGCGCGCGGCGCCAGCTCCGCGGCCTCCGCCGCCAACGCGGCCGTCGATCATATGCGCGACTGGTTCCAGGGCAGCGATGGGCGCGTCGTGTCCATGGCCGTTCCCAGCGAAGGCTGGTACGGAGTCCCCGCGGGCTTGGTGTTCAGCTTCCCGTGCAAGTGCGAAGGCGGCGACTACCGCGTGCTCACCGACCTTGAGCTCGACGATTTCGCCAAGGCGAAGGTCGCGGCCAATATCGAGGCCCTCTCTGCCGAGAAGACCGCGGTCGCAGACCTCCTGTAGATGGGTGTCGGCCCGGACTGGGCCAGCCTCATCTCGGACTGGGTCGAGGCTGGAGTCATCTCCGAAGACCAGCGCGGCCCTCTCCTCGAGCGACTGAGTGCCGTCGAGCTTCCGGGCGCCTCGGGTGGGGTGTTTGGCGAGGCCGCCGTCATGGCGCTCGTCATGGTCGGGACGCTGCTGATCACCAGCAGCTTCGTCGTCAGCTTGGTGCTGTTGGATGTCTCCGCGACCGTCGCATCGCTCCTCGTGGCGGTCGTGGCTCTGATCCAGGGAGCAGCCGCGGTCGGCGCGAGGTTCGCGGTCCACCGAGCCGTCGGGCATGGGCTGGGTGCTTCGGCTGTACTCGTCTGGAGCAGCGCTCTGCTGTCCTTGGGGATCGCGGAGTCCGCCCTCGAGTGGGCCTGTTTGGTCGGGGTCGTCCTGGCCTATCTGCTGGCGAGCGGGGCCGCATTGGTGGATCGGGCACGCGGACTCGCCGGGGCATCGGGCCTGGCTCTTGTCGCACCGTGGCTCTCGCAGTTCGACAGCTCCACCGTCCAGCTCCTCAGCATCGGCCTCTGTGCGGTGTACGTATTCGGCCTGTCTGGGGCCACGGTCGCCCTCGATCGGCTTGGGGAGAGGCGCCTGGATCTCGATGTGCTCTCGGTCCAGGTTCCGTTCTTTTCTTTTGTCGCGGTCTTCGGCGTGCTGATTCACCGGGCCATCGTGTTCACCGGCTCGAATGCACAGGAGTGGGAGTCCAGCGCTCTGCTGGGGCTCTTTGGCGGAGGACTGCTCCTGGCAGGGTGGGCGGCGGGGTCCAGGTTCAGCCTGGTCAGCGGGCTGAGCGTGTTGCTCATCGCCCAGGCTCCGGTGCTGTTTGCGGTCGGGGACCCGTACATCGGAGTGGTCGTGCTCGGTCTGGAGGGGATCGCTCTGGTCTGCTCCGCGGTCGTCGCTTTGGTGGTTGGGGCCCAGCGCGCCTCTCGCGAGCGAGGTCCGGCCGGGGGCGCTTGACGAATTGTGGATATTCGATCCCACTGGGGTGGGATCTGGCGGTAAATATGTCGCAGATTCTCCAGGAGACGCCGTCTTGCGCTATATTGGCCTGGATCGGTTCTTGCAGAACAGCGTTTCTGTAACAGGAGACTCCATGACCACGTTCATGCTCGGCGCCCTCTTCCTCGGCGGTTGTTCCGAGAACGACATCAACTCCGTCAAGCCGGACAACGGAACGCCCGTCCCCAACATCGTGGTCACCCCACCGGTGCTCGAGTTCGCCCAGCTGATGACGGCGGAGATCGAGGAGCGCACCTTCAACGTGCAGAATGTCGGTGACTCCGTGCTCACCGTCGACGAGATCACCGTCGAGCTCTCCGATGCCTTCCGCGTGCTCAATCCCGGCGGCTTCCTGCTCGACCCGGGCACCTCCCAGGACATCACGGTCGCCTTCTCGCCCCTCGGCGTCGACAATATCGGCCAGGCTGTCGTGTGGAGCGACGACCCGGACGAGCCCGAGACCCTGGTCGATCTCGTGGGCTATGGCTCGGTGCCCGAGCTGCAGATCACCCCCGATCCCTACGACTTCGGCACCCTGTTCGTGCCCTGCGACGACTTCACCACGCTCCAGCTCGAGAACGTCGGCGGCGATCTGCTCGTGATCGATCGCATCGACCACATCAGCGATGGTTCCTTCGTGCTGGACGACCCGAATGTGTTCCCGGTCGAGCTCCTCCCCGGCCAGTTCACCTCGGTGAACGTCACATTCACCGCCTCCACAACGGGCACGGTCGAGGGCGAACTCCAGGTCACCTCGAACGACCCGCGCGGGGTGGTCAGCGCATTCCAGAGCGGTACGGGCGACTATGCTGCGATCGGCCAGGACAGCTTTGTCATCCCCGAGGATCCGCCAGTGGACATCCTGTTCGCCGTCGACCAGTCCTGCTCCATGGATGACGACAGCGCCCAGCTCGGCGCCAACTTCGATGCCTTCATCCAGCAGATCGACGCGGTCACCCAGGGATGGCAGATCGGTGTGGCCAATGTGGACAACGGTTGCTTCAACAACGGCATCCTCACCTCGAGCACGGTGGGCTATCAGGCCGCCTTCGCCTCGGCGGTCACCGAGGGAGACGATCCCACGGGCTTCGATACCTGGTCGGAGCAGCTCTACACCCTGATCGATGTGGCGCTTGGCAAGACCACGCCGGGCCAGTGCAACTCCGGCTTCCTGCGGCCCGGCGCCCTGCTTCACGTCATCTTGGTCAGCGATGAGCCCGAGCAGTCGGCCAACGCTTGGGGCGCCTACTACAACAACTGGGTCAACTACGTCAGCGACCCCAGCCTGCTCAAGGTGTCGGTCATCGTCGATGAATCGGGCTGTGGCCTCGGTGCTGCGGGCTACCCGCAGTCCGCGAACCAGACCGGCGGGGTCATCCTCGATATGTGTGGGGATTGGGCTTCCCAGATCGGGCAGCTCGGCTCGGCATCGCTCCAGGGCATCGGCTCCTTCGAGCTCTCCCAGACGGCAGACCCGGTCAGCATCACGGTCATGGTCGACGGCGTTCCGATGAGCGCTGGCTGGACCTACAACCCCGTCACCAACGAGGTCGTATTCGACAACGCTCTCGCCGAGGGAAGCATCGTGGATGTGGACTATGGGATTGCGGTGGCCTGCCAGTAGGGGCACTGATTCGGCGGCCTATCGGCCCGAGTGCTTGTTCCTTCGCTCCTCGTGTACGAAAGGTACGCTTCGTGGCTCGAAACAGCGCCCTCGAGCCGATATGCCAGCCGACCCGGCGCCCCTATACAGTCTGCTCTGGGTCAGCCCAGGGCAGCGAAGCCTTGCAGGGTCTGCTCGATGTCGGCGTCGCTGATGTCGAGGTGGGTGACCAGGCGGACCCGATCCGGGGACACGGCGATGGTTGCGATGCTGCGCTCTGCCAGCCCATCCTGTACGGCCACAGCGTCGTCACAGCCCACATAGAGCAGGTTGGTGTCGTGGGGATCGGGGGCGTAGCCCAGAGCGGCGACCCCCTCTGCCAGTCGATCGGCTCTTCGGTGGTCGTCGGCGAGGCGCTCGATGTGGTGGTCGAGGGCGTAGATACATGCGGCGGCGAGCAGGCCGGACTGACGCATTCCCCCACCGAGCATCTTTCGGACTCGGCGGGCTCGATGCATATCCTCAGCGGTGCCGCAGAGGACCGAGCCGACCGGGGCCCCGAGACCCTTGCTGAAGCAGAAGGAGAGGGTGTCATAGCCCTGGGCGCGGCGAGAGAGGGGGATGGCTGACTGAACCACCGCGTTGAAGGCCCGCGCCCCATCGAGGTGGGTGGACAACCCGCGGGAGTGGGCGAGCTCGGCCAGCGCATCGAGGAGCTCGAGGGGATGGACCGAACCCCCACCGCGGTTGGAGGTGTCCTCGACGGTGAGCAATGTAGCGGGGGCGAAGTGGTCGTTCTCGGGGCGGATGTGAGCCTCGACGGTGTCGAGAGAGAGCAAGCCCCGATCCGCTGGGAGGGGGCGGATCTGGACGCCCGCGACCGCGCCCGCGCCGGCAGCTTCGTAGTTGAAGGGGTGCGCGCCCGCCTCCTGGAGGACCTCATCCCCAGGGCGGGTGTGGAGGCAGATGGCGATCAGGTTCGCCATGGTGCCGCTCGGCGTGAAGAGCGCCGCTTCTTTACCGCTGATGGCAGCAGCGCGGGCCTCGAGCTCCTGGACGGTAGGGTCGTCTCCGAGAACATCATCTCCGAGCTCCGCGTGGGCCATGGCCTCCATCATTCCTGGGGTTGGGCGGGTGACGGTGTCGGAGCGCAGATCGATCATCGGGTCCTCACGAGGGCGGGAAGGTAGTCATCGGGGGCGGGGATTCCGCAGAGTTCGAGCAGGGTGGCGCCGATGCTCGCGAGCCCGGCGTTGGGGAGCTCGGTCAGGACCAGCTCGTCGCGAGGATCCACCAGAATGAAGGGCACGGGGTTGAGCGTGTGGCTCGGCTTGGGCTCGGGCAGGCCGTCTGCGCGGAGCTTCACTTTTCCGGCCTTGTGCTGGAACATCTCGTCGGCATTTCCGTGGTCGGCGGTGATCAGGAGGATCCCGTCGGCGATTTGCACCGCGCTCTCCAGTCGGGCGATCTGGAGGTCGACGGCCTCTACGGCCACCCGAGTCGCCTCGAGGTCTCCGGTGTGGCCGACCATATCCCCGTTCGCCAGGTTGAGGCGGACGTGGTCGTATTGGCCGGAAGAGATGGCCTCGACGGCGGCGTCGGTGATCTCGGCAGCCTTCATCCACGGCCGGGTGTCGGGCACCGCCAGATCGGAGGGAATCTCGACATAGGTCTCGAGCTGGGCATCGAGGGTGCCGCTTCGGTTTCCGTTGAAGAAGTAGGTGACGTGACCGAACTTCTGGGTCTCGGAGACGGCGAAGGTGCGGCGCCCGGCGTGGACGAGGTATTCGCCGACCACCCGGTCGATATTTGAAGGAGAGACCAGGTAGTTCTTGGGTATGTGGAGGTCTCCGTCGTACTGCATCATCCCTGCGTAGTACACATCGGGACGGCTGGGGCGCTCGAATGGTGCGAAATCATCGTCCTCGAAGGCGCGAGAGATTTCGATGGCCCGATCACCGCGAAAATTGAAGAAGAGCACGGCGTCGCCGGACTCAATGAGCCCGACGGGGGATTCGTTCTCGACGACCACGAAGGCGGGTAGGTTCTGATCATCGGTGTCGGGATCTTCGCTGTACAGGGTGCGGATGGCCTCGCTTGCGCTGGGGAATCTGCGGCCGATACCCTGAATATGGCAGCGCCAGCCGCGCTCGACCATCGACCAGTCCGCTTCGTAGCGGTCCATCGTGATCCTCATGCGTCCGCCGCCGCTGGCGATCCGATAGTCTCTCCCGGCGGTACGCTCGGTCGCGAGTCGGGCCTCGAGGGGTTCGATCCAGGTCAGGGCGGAGCGCGCCTCTACGTCTCGCCCGTCGGTGAGGAGGTGGAGGCGCAGGCGGGTCACGCCGTCGGCGATGGCCCGATCGATCAACAGCCCCACATGGTCTACGTGGCTGTGGACATTGCCGTCGCTGTACAATCCCATCAGGTGGAGGGTGTGGGCGGCGCAGAGTCGGCTCCATACTTCGGAGTCGAATGCGGTCTGATCGTGGAGGGCTCGCTCGACGAGCTTGGCGCCTTGGTCGAAGATCCGCCCAGCGCCCATGGCATTGTGGCCGACCTCGCTGTTGCCCATATCCGTTTCAGAGGGCAGCCCTACGGCGGAACCGTGGGCTCGAAGTGTTCTCCAGGGATGGGTGGACTTCAGGCGATCGAGGTTGGGGGTTCGGGCGGTCGCGACCGCATCGTCGGGGCCCCCTTCGCCTTCTCCCACGCCGTCCATGATGCACAGGACGACCGGTCCGGGTCGGGGTTGGAATGAGACAAGGGTGGGTGACTCCGCCATCGGATCCTCGACTGTGGGGCGGGTTCATATCGCCTTGCGGGTGCATTGGCCCGGTGGTAGGCCCCTTCCATGTGCTTGTTGATGCTCACTCTCGCGTGTGGCTGGCTCGACCCGGATCTGTCGGTCTCTGCGGTCCAGCCGGATGAGCTGCGGGTGGGTACAGAGGTTCAGATCCTGGGTCAGGGGTTCTCCCCTTCGGTCGAGGTCGAGATGCTCGGTGAGGGGTTCTCGGAGCCGCTGGAGGGGGTGATTCTCAAGGGCGATCGGCTGATAGAGGGCCGCATCCCAGAGCTGGCTCCCGGTACCTACGAGCTCGTCGTCTCCCGTGGAGAAGAGCGCGCGGTTGCTTCGATGGTTGTTCGGGCAGAGGTGAGAGAGCGCCCGTGTGCACGGGGCTATCAGGTGAATACCCAGCTCTCTCTGCCCGACGGTTTGGCCATCATCGACCGGTTCTACGCGGACGGGAAGCGCGAGCGAATCGAGACGCCCCTCACCGAGATCGAGCGTATCGAGTACCTCGTCTCCCAGATGGAAGATGGTCGGCGGTGTACGGCCATCGTGCTCCGAAAGACGGACGGAGCCGCGTTGCTCTACGAGGATGACCGGACGGATCTACGCGAGCGTGCCGAGACCCTCGCGCGCTTCATGGAGAAGGAGCTCGCTCTCATCGAGTGATCAGTCGGGTACGTCGGTCTCGGACCAGGTCCCCGCCGCTCCGTGGGTGGGGATCAGCACGAACTCGACATCACCCCGTGTGCGGCGGAAGGGGTGCTTCCACAGCTGACCGAACCGCATATGCTCGTCTCGAAGGTCGATCTCGACGGGTCGGTATCCGGTCGCCTGGACTCGCACGGTCTGCGAGTTGAACGGAGCCCACCGGAGCCGGGCTTGGGTTGGAGTGGATACGCGGGACCCGTCGGGGAGCTCTACCAGAGCGGGCTGGGGGAAACTCTCGACGGTGAGCGTATAGGCGCAGCTGGAGCCCAGGACACAGAGCAGCGGGAGGGCTTTGGACAGGTTGCTACTCGGCCTGGAGTGAGAACTCTTTGGGGGCGTGGAGCTCGACATGCATCTCTCCGCCGTGCACCGAAGCTGAGCGTGTCTGTCGTAGGAATAACGCGGACTTGGTGGTGGGCATATTCTCTGGGAGAAGCTCGAGGCGAACCCCGTGGGCGAGAGAGGAGAGGTCGACCTCGCCGATGGTGAGCTTGTCTGGGGTGACATAGGCCACGCCGTTCTCGACGCTGATGTCGCCCTCGAAGTCGATGGGGTAACAGCGATCGTTTGTGGCGGGCACGGCGACCTGGGCGCGCATATGCTGACCTTGCACGTCGATGTAGACGGGTACATCGGCCCGATCTTCGAGGAGCATGGAGAGCTCGGCACCGCTGAGGGTGAGCCCGGAACCGGGGCTGCGTTTGTAGGCGGTGAAGCGCTTCTTGACGGCGATGAGCTGCTTGATCGACAGGGGGTCGTGGGACTGGATCTCACAGTGTGTGGACCGGGCATTGGACACGAACCAGACAGACGAGCCGACGGAAAGAACGACGGCTCCACCTACGATACCGAGCGCGATCTTCGCTCCGCGGGTGGCGAGTAGAGCCTTCAGTGCTTCCAGTGTGCTGCCCAAACGCCACGCCTCCCTTCCATCCATGTTGCCCACGGAGGCGCAAAGGTCAACTCAGAACCTCGATTCTGGATCGAGATCAAGAGGCGCCGACCGGGTCCTCACTGGCGTCGAGGGTGATGATATCGGCCTCGCTGACCGGGTTGGGTCCGAGGGCACCGACGCCGAGCAGCAGGGGCACCAGTTTTCGCTCGTTGGCCCCGAGCGCGGAGTTGACGCTGAGCACGGCGAACGCGACCCCCAGCGGCCATGCGATCAGCCGCACGGCGCCCAGGCCCCCGACCAGTAGCTTGTAGTAGGGCGCGAGGGGCGGGATGAGCGGAATCAGCCGACCCAGCGGACCTCGGAGCCAGCCGAGGGCCTTACCACTCGCCCAGGCGGTGCCGACCGATCCCCCGGATCCGGCCCCGAACCCCAATGTGGGGAGCCAAGAGGGCTCGATCTTGGACCGGGTGAGGTCGTCGAAGTCCGAGAGAGACACCCCGGACGCGGGAAGTTCACGGAACATCGCTCGGGTGAGCTGGTTGAGCTGTTGCCAACCATCCTGATCCCCGTCAACCGAAGCGCTGACGCCGAGCTTGCGCGCGACGTATGCCACGATGTCCTCGAGTCGGGTCTGGTCTGCGACGTAGCCCAAGGGGCTGGTGTAGTGCCACCACAGGGCATCGGAAATACGCACGGCGAGCTCGTGGGCGGTCTGGGCACCCCGCGGACTGATCTCGGCCGCTTCGAGAACGAGGCGGAGGGTGTCGGCGTCGACCCGACAGAGGGTCGCTTCGATGTCTGCGCGGACGATGGGCATGCAGGGACTCCAGTCAGGAGAGTAGACGGTCGGGAGTGCTTCGATATTTCATAGCTCGATCCTTGCGCTGAGCGGCACCGGCCGCCCATTCTTGTTGGCCAAACCGGAAGCTACAGCCGCGACCTCCGGGCTTTCAGGGGGAGTGGGGTTATGGTTTGGCCCCAGACGGAGGAGTGAGGAATGACGGTCAACAAAGTAATTCTGGTGGGCAATCTCGGAGCAGACCCCGAGACCCGGACGTCCCAGGCGGGCAATATGATCGCGAACCTCCGGTTGGCGACCAGCGATCGGCGCAAGGACCGCGAAGGCAACTGGACAGACCACACCGAGTGGCATCGCGTGGTGTGCTTCGGACGCACGGCCGAGAACGTGGCCAAGTTCTGCCGTAAGGGCAAGCAGATCTACGTCGAGGGTCGAATCCAGACCCAGAAGTGGACCGATCGCGAAGGCAAGGATCGGTGGACCACCGAGATCGTTGCCAACGAGATCCGGTTCCTCGGCCGCAAGGACGATGGCGGCGGATACGGTGGCGGTGGTGGCTCCTACGGTGGCGGCGGAAGCTCCTACGGTGGCGGTGGCGGTGGCAGCTCCTACCAGGGCGGCGGCGGCGGTGGCGACAGCGCCTCGGGGGGTTCCTTCGAGGGCGGTGGCGGTGCGGGTGCCGGCCAGGATGACGACATCCCATTCTAGGGGCACCGATTCGGCGCCCTAGACACGACTTCAGCCCTTTTGGGCCAAGTCGTGTTCGAGGCGTCCCAGCTCACCGGCCGGCTTCGGCGCTGGGTTCAGGCGGCAGCGACCACGCGGGCCTGGTAGTCGGCCCAGACTTCTTGTCGCGGCGGGACTCCT
>Ga0316208_1000164_pt1 | contig 96047 bp, 95 predicted proteins | sample 3monopyrite_MG_FD_204944 | JGI IMG/M metagenome (GOLD analysis project Ga0316208, IMG submission 204944) | Microbial mat bacterial communities from mineral coupon in-situ incubated in ocean water Damariscotta River, Maine, United States -... | ecosystem: Environmental > Aquatic > Marine >... | reverse complement strand
CGCGTAAAACAGCTGCCTCTGATCGCTCGCCTGCCGTCCCATCATCGCAAAATCCTCCCGCTTCTCCACAAAACGAGTGAATCACGCCAGAACAGCATTTACGAGGAGTTTTTCAACGGAATAGGTCTACAGCGACCGGACCAAAATCCACCTCTAATATACTATAGCTAAGCCCCTTGGCTGTGCGCCGAGCACGTCCTTTCAGCGAGTTTGCCGGATTTTTTCTTTCAGCATCTTCATCACGCTTTTCTCTCTGGGGCTTTTCACCACGAGCTAACCGCGCACCTGTTTCCGTATCCCCGGCCAACGTCAATAATTTCCCAGGTTTCACTCCCGCAATATTACCTTTGCTTTTTTTCAAGGTAATTACATTGCTGGATACATCAACTTCTGCATCCCCGAAAAAGCCTGCGGGGATACCCTCTAAGCCTTTCCAATTAAAATCGGGCACCATTTTTGTACGCCCCCCTTTGACCACGAATGTAAGAGCCAAAGGCCCTACTTCAATTTCTTTTGCAAAAGAGCTACCATAGGAAAGGCCTTCATTTTGAAGCTCGGCAATTTCCCTGTCTATTGTATCTACACCGGCGGAAAACCCAATGCTTATGGCTGCTGCAAGCCTAAAGCTTACCTTAAAGTAAAAATATTCTTTCTCAGTATTCGGATCTAGTAAGATGCCAATCTGTATAAAAACACCTAAAATAACTTGAAATTCGCCGCTAACAAATACCAATACCAATGGATAACTGGTTCCGCCGCTACGTGCCCGGCGCAATATCTCAGAATATGCAGCGTCTATACCGCGGCTAAAATTAGCATTCCCGGAAATTGCTTTTCCGAGAGCTAACGCCATACTTTTGTCGCCCGTCGAAACAGCGTTCGGAGGAACAAGATATAACCCATTTCTTGTTTTTTTCGTTAGCTTTCGCCAAGGTCGAACAATAGTCGACAAGACTTGCTGCTCATATACATCTGTAACTGTCTTGTAGGGTGTTGGGATACCCCAATGCTTTAACGCGGCATGATCTTTTTCTGATAACGTATGCGGCCCCATTAGAAATGGAACAACTTGCGAAGAAAAAGTTATAGTCCGATCAGAATTTACTTTCAGTTTCCACTTCTGGAGCGGAATTTTTTTCAAAATATATTCTATAAATGCAGTAGATGGACCAACAATTACTTTATTACTGGCATAGTCGTAAAACTTTTCTGTTGTTCCTAAAGTTAACTGAAACTGACCAGTCGGTATCAATTCCACCTTCAATACCGAAAACGCAACAATAGCCTTGTCGAAAAATTTTCGCAGATCAAAGGCCCACACAGGAGGAATGCGAAGCTGCTTATCTGTGGGAACTACAGGTTTTTCGCTTAACGATTTTGATCGTACAAAGAATGTTAGTTTCACATTGCCAGAGACATGAATTTGTATGTCAGGCATATTCAGCTTAAACACATCGCGTAATCGTTTAAATGTTTCACCGCCGGGCCTAACAATCCCCTTCTCTTGTTGCTGAAGTTTAGTCTTCAACAAATTGAAGTCCTCCTGGAACTGCGCGATATTTGATGCTAAATCGCGTCCAAAAACACCCATCGGGACATCTTTAAAATAGCTTTTCGGCCCCCGTGTATTATTAAGCATGATCTGGATTAAGGCCACATCCTGCTGATGATTAGGCGCAGTCCCACCACCTACGGCACCCTTCAGTTTCAACACCATGTCATCATCCGTTTCGTCGTTCGGGGAAAATATTCGTAGAAAACCGTCTTACCGTTCCCGGCTGACACCTTTGATTTTCTCCACAGTGCGAAGCCCACCAAGGCCGAGCATTGATAACAACACTGTGACAAGTGTTTCACCGCCGCCGAGCGCAGGCGGCACCGGCATCTCCGGCAAAAAAGCAAGCCGCAGCCAATTGAAGATGTCATAGCCCATAAAGTGCCACAATAATGCCACTCCACAGACCCACCCAATAAAAGGCCTCCAACCAGCAACAAACACGCTCGGGTGCTGTGCTTCCGCTTTGTTCACCTCCATTTGCGCCATACCTGTTCGGAGGATTTCCATTTCCAATGCGTGCTGAAAAGCGGCCTTCTGGCCTTTGTCCGGGATCAATTTATCCAAGGGGCCTTTCACTACATCAAGGATGGTCTCAATCAAAGGGATCGCCATTTACATGCTCCAATTCAAGATAATGTGCCCCAAGACCATCAGCACTGTCACCGCAACTGCAGCCTCCAGTATTTGCTCTAACCGATCATACGACATGTCAATTCGCCTCCGAAACAAAGCTGCTTATGCCTTGGATACCGTGAAGTATCTGCTGCCCTGAAGGGCCGTGATACACACTCAGCACTTCCCGCTGATTACCGCCGAGGCGTTTATGTGAGATATGGATCCAGCGCACTGGCCCAGCATTCTTCCGCATGCGCGTTTCGAAGATCAACTGATCAAACGGCAGGTCCATCTGTGCTGACAGCAGAAAGGCCGCATCCTCAACATCGGCCCCGCGCGGGATAAAGTCAGCCGCTTCCCCAAGCATATGCTGGCTCTGCACCGCGCCACCAATCAGTCTGTTCAATGTTGCACAGCGATAGCCCGAAGTAACAATAAGCGGAACACCAAGCAAAGTGCGCGCAGGCTCCAACACTTGGTCGGCAAGCGCCTTCAGGTTGGCGAGTTCACTTTCTTCGCGTGGTATATTATGAAGTTGGTTCTTCTCTGCCGTGGCGCTTTTTGTAAACTCACCCAAACGAAAATGCCTTGTGAGCGCACGGCGCGGATCAAACGCCCGGTGCAAACTACCCCGGCTCATACCAGCCACCCAAGTTTGTCACCTATAAGGAAAGTGATAAGTGCCAAAAGCTGTGTAAGCACTAGAAACATCAGCTTCATCACAATACCCCAACGCCGTCCGCACTCGGCCTCGTGCCGCTCCATCCGATCAAGCGCCAAAGTCGCTTTAAGGAGCGCTACGTTCGCCGTCTGACTGCCTTCCCCAGCAAAAGAAACACCATTAAGGCCTGAACTGGAGAACTCGCTTTTTCCAGCCATTTGGCTCATGATAATACCTCCCAAACCAGAAGGCACAGAACACTGGCAATAAGCGTCGCCAGCACCGAAAAATAACGCTTACGTTCAAGTGGATGCCAGCGCCAGAAAGCAAAATTTCGTAATGCAGGCAAAGCGAAAAACTCATCCCAGTCAGTGCTCGCGCGCTCTGCTCCAAGACCGAGGAATACCGCGGCAACTACTAGCCCCCACATAACCGCAGCCAGCACATTAAAAACAAAGGTGAACATCAACGCCAGCGGCGCGAACAGCAGCAATGTCAACAGACCACGCTTAAGCCCAGGCCGACTATAGAGCACCGCAAGTATTTTGAGGCGTGCGGCAGCGATGTGCCGCGCCGCCCACGACCGCACAGCAATCCGCCATGCAAGCAGTAGACTTTTCATAATCTTCTCGCTAAATTATTGATTGATTGGAGGAATTCTTTGACCAACAACAGCAACAACCAACCATCCAGCACCGGCGGCAAGACCCGTGCGAAACTCAAGTTCCTTGACGGACTGAGCGCGCTCGCAGTGATGCTTCTGATCTTGGAATTTTGGCTTTATTCTGATGACAGGTTCGGGGCTATTGCACTGTGGTTATTGATTGTGGTGATCATGGGCGCGCAGGTGGCAAAGATGCGCCTTAGTTGCCCTAACTGCGGCGCCAGCGTTTACCGGGGTTGGCGCTATAGCTACCGCTCCAAGGTGCCAGCAAGCTGCAGCGGTTGCGGTAAACCACTTCCTTAAGGGCTGGCCTCACCAGAAAAGCATGGCCCACAATGCCGCTTTCTCCTTTACGCACCGATCAGAGCGTTAATCTCAGCCTGCGCCGAGATACGCTCGTAGGATGCCGCCAGCAATTGCACCTGTGAGCGTGCAAAACGGTCAAGCGTCGCAACCAAATCGCATGCAGCAACAGAGGTCTCCCCACCAATAGGCCCGCGGTCTATAACCTCGCCCGCTCTTCCCTCGTATAGCCTGCCAGAAGCCCGAACGAGTTCGCCGTCAGTGATTGAACTAGGTGCATCTGCAGCCTCTGTCATAATCGGGAGGTCTATTTGATCCAGCAGGATAGTTTGAACTCCGTCGCGGGAAACGGCTACAAGATCGCCTTCAATGTTAGCCACAAGCAGCGGCGTACCGTTCTCGTCGGTGATCTCTGTTCTAAACTTGTATGCCTTGGACCCAATTTTGCCAGAAGGCACTGTCGCGGGCGTAACTTTTACACGCGCATAGCATCCATTCGTCGCTTGATACAGCCGATAGCAGGCATCAAGTCCATGTCCTGTTATAATAATCATTCGTAAATAATCCCGTCGCGGTTCCAGTTTTCCCAGGTCTCATAGTCGAAGTTGGGGTCAACCGTATTGTTGCCGGTGGTGGTGCCTTGGCTGGCGGAAGCCCCCCAGGCGGGCGTTCGAATAAGGCCGAGGTAAACACTATCCGCAGGAATTTGCGTTCGGTCTGTCTCGGCCTCATAGGTCACGGTGCCGCCGTTCAAATCAGGGTCGACGACATAGACGTGGTAGGTCGTATTTGGGGCCGCGCTGGCGATAACGTCCGTGGCGGCGGCGTAAGAAATAGTTTCCTGGCCAGTGTAGATCGAGAAGGGCGACACATTGATGGTAGCCGCCAAGATACTGTCGGCTGTAGCAGTGAGCACTGAAGCAGGATCAATCACGAACGAGCCACCGACTTGTTCTGCCAGAAGTTGCAATGCGCTTTCTACGCCCGCGCCGCCGCCCGGTGACCATACCGAGGCGTCTGTCTGCCCGTTATGTGCAAGACCGAAGTATGGGCGGGTAAACGCGAGGTGGCTATCAGGATCCTCGTCTTGCGTGCCATTTTTCCTAAACTGAAGCCAGCAACGAACTGCTGTCGCGGGCATATTGATGAAGCCGCCAACCTCGGTAAATTCCGCCAAGGAATTACCGCCAGTGGTGCTGGTATCTGCCACGGTTTGCAAGGTGACAGCGGTGGCGGTGCCTGCCTCCGCATACCACCAAAGCTGAATATTCCCGCCACAGTTGGCCCAATTGGCCCGCGCCCGAAACTCGTAGCGCTGCCCACCAATCACTGGCACAGAAAGCCCGTAGCGCACGTGCGCAAAAGCAATGACATCGTTGCCGTTGCCGTCCAAATAATGGATATTGCCCGTTTCATGAACGACAACCACGTTCGTTCCGTCAATTTGATACTCGGGGTAATAGTCAGCGCGGGCAATCCCGATTTTCGTATCCATGGCAGACTTTACTTCAGAGACCAACCACGGCCAATATCGGGGACGGAGGTCGGCATTCACAAGCTGATTAACCCCGATCCCTAGCTCAAGATTTTGTGCGGTCGCGCCAACGGTGGCACCGTCCTCAATGCCGTCAAGTTTGTCGGAAGCAGCACTATCAAGCTCGGCAAGGTCGGCTGGTGTCGCCCGCTCCCATACCCCCGTCCGCAGCACATAAAGCCAAAGCGTATCAGTGTCAGTCCAGAGTGACCCGTTATCAAGGCCGGTGGTGCTTGGCTCATTGGCTTGCCGGAATATAGAAATATTGTTTGAGGTACCAATCTGTTCCCAACCTGTCCCATTGTGACGGCTGAGCACCCCGCTTGTAGGGTTGTACCAAAGATCTCCAACCGAACCGCTCGGCTCAGATACACTGTAATAAGTATTGTTACTTGTCGCTGTTTCAGTCCAGTTACCGCCCTTCAGCGCAAACAAAACACTGGTTGCCGTATTAAACCAAAAACTACCGTCCGCGAGCCCAACAGTATCAGGAGCACTGGCCTGACTGAACACCCGGATATTGACTTTACTGCCAACCGACTGCCATTGGCTGCCATCAAATCGGAACAATTCTTCATCATCTGTGTCGTACCAAAGGTCGCCAATGGTGCCTGCTGGTGCCGTTGCCTGATAGAAAGTCTGGTTGCGTGTTGCGGTGTCTTGCCAATTGTTTTCACTAAGAATACTCAGCACACCGTTCGATATATTGTACCAGAAACTTCCGTCAGAAAGCCCGGTCGTGGCTGGTGCCGTGGCTGTCCGAAACACCTGAATATTATCATTGGTGCTAATCTGCTGCCAGCCAGCTTCACTCAGTTGATACAAAACAAAACTATCCGTATCATACCAAAAATCACCAACTACTGCGCCTGCGGGCGCGCTGGTTTCATAGTGGGTAGTGTTAAGGATAACCGTTTCCACCCAGTCACCCGCATTTAAAACAAATAGCTGGCCACCCACGGTATCGTACCAAAAGGAACCTTCATTAAGGCCAATGGGGTCTGGCGCACTTACCTGCCTGATCACCTGTACACTGGTACTGGTAAGTACGTCGATGGCACTGGGCACCGTATCCAGAAAGATTGTTTTCTGGGCCGGGTCAGAGGTTCTCCCGCGACGCGTTTTGTAGGTTACTTCGACCGTATAATCCGTATTGTTGACAAGCCCCTTGATCTGGGTGGCATTAGTTGCCGCCGTTAGAAACTTGCTATGCTCGAAGTCTGCGTCTGCAGTCTTTTTCCAGCGCACCTCATAGGCAACCACATCATCAAGGATCGGCGGCTCATTCCAACTGATACGCAAGCTGCTGATCACGCTGCCATCGGCATTGCTTTCATGCACAGCCTCCAGAGTAAGTCCATCGATTACAGTCGCTTCCTGCCATAGGTTCGGGTTATAGGGGGACCCGGCAATCGGCTCATCCTCTAGTTCAGGTGCGCCGTATACAGTGGGATCGTAAAGCAACAGGTTCGCGCTCACATCAAGCTGCGCCGAAACAGAAACGCGTTCTACGATAAATAATGTATTCGATAAATTCTTGGGTAGATATGTAAGCTCGATTACATCGCCTGGCTCCAGAAGCATCGCTTTTGACGCAAGCTTCAGGCCCGTAATTTTCATGCCCACACGGCTTTTGCGCACCAGATATTCAGCATAGGCTTGAGCCGCATAAAAATCGGTGATGGTTTTAACGGACTTGTTGGTATGAAGGGCTTGGCCATTATCTTCTGCCACGAGCGCCTGATGTACCGGGCTATCGAGTTTTGGCCAACTGACCGTATCCTGCTCATAGTCCTTGTTGACATTCGGAAACTCAACGGTGACCCGATTCAGCCGATCCGCACGTCTACCGTACTCGATGGTCCAGCCATCAAGGATCGTATCTTCATCAAAACTCATGACTGGGCCTGCGACAACCCCTTCAACGATAAGCTTGTGCTTGCCGTTTGACCAAGGCAGCGCCCACCCCATGCCTTCAAGCAATAGCTTCACATTTTGCACCACGCCTGACTTGGGATCTAAAATCGCATCCGTGGTGTATTTGGCCTGGTTTATGCCCACTTGCCAAGGGCGTTGATCAGGGAGAAAATCTCCGTCTTCAATAGGTTCTTCGAGGAAAATACCCCGATACTGATCATGATAGTTATAGATAGGCGCGCCGGTGGTATTAGTAGCCCGCACAGGGATGGTTACTTGTTCGTCGCACGCATCGGCTGCCACTTTGAAACTATCCAGATCCAGTTCACCTTCAGCGGCTCCAAAACCGAAATCTCCCATAAGGTAACTCAGAAGCACAAGGGCGCGGTTGTTGCTGTAAGTCCAGGTATTCTGGTCGTCAAAGTCCTGTGTATTTTGGCGCGGATCAAAGACCTTAAGCCCTTTGACAAGCGCATTTAGCTGCGGCTCTGAGTTAAATTCAGGTTCATTTTTCGAATTGTAAAAGCGTCCCTATGTGTAAGCCACACCGTGGCCATTATGGCTGGCTTGCCACTCACTGTGTCCTGCCACCAATTCAGGTGCGGCTGCTTGCGGATTTATCCCGAATTTACTAGCACCCTGGAAATATGGACGCTTCCTAAAACGTGCACCACTGCTAACATCACCGTCGACCCAGAATTTTTGAATACCTGAGATTGGCCCCTGCCCCCATACGTCTACCCGGTGCAACCAGTCCAACTTCTTGCGATTTTCTTCATTTTTCGTGCTGAGCGGTGCAGCGTAATGGTCATAGTTGACTGCGTTCGCAAGTATATTTTTCTTAGACGCAACCTTAAAAACAGTCACGGGTTCTACGCGTCGCTCACCATAAATGATATTAAGCCCACTGGCCGCCGGTGCTTTTTGAACTTCGATTGTACGAGAGGGACCACCGCCAAGGCCCAAAAGGCTTCCCAAAAAACTTAACAAACCCATCAGCCTTCTCCCCCCCAGCCGATATTCTCACGTTTGCGATGCGCAAATTTGAAGAAATTATCGCCCGCATAACGTTCTTGCTGGTTATTGTTGCTGGTGATACGGCCCGCCGTAAGGTTTGGCTGCGACCAAGGACTAGTGAGCGACACGGTGACTGTACTTGAACCACCATTGTCGCGTTCCTGCCATGTATGGAAAGTGCCCCGGTAAAGGTGCATTGTCTCGCCGTTGATGACACTGCCATCAGTGTCCAGCAAAGCCAGCAATATATCGCAAATCTGGCCGGTCATATTCGCGGATTCGAAACGCACAGCGTTCTGCTGGCTGGCCCCCGCGAGCGTAAAACTATAACCCTGCAGTTTAATGCCACGCTCGCGAATGATGCCTGGCAGGCGCAACATATCACCCGCACTCACAAAGTTTGTGTTCGGGTAAGCTGCTGTATTCAGGGTGATATCGGTCTCGGCGTCGGTCAGAAACAGGCCTGTTACCGGGTCGTCGTTTCCATCAAGGCGGGTCACGTCCATCATGTTTGGGAAAGCTATCAACCAAGCAAACTGCAAGGCTTCGCCTTCAAGCGCACTCAAGAGCGCGGCTGATACATTCAACATGGCTAAAGCCTTTCAACAAGATTAATTTCAAGGCGGATTAGACCGCCGCGGCCAAGCTGGATTTCCTGAACATCCCCAGCAAGCGAACAACGCAAGTAAGGGCTGTTCGCGTCCACTGTGCCGCCGCCAACACGCGGCTGAGGCACCACTGTTAGAGGGCTTAATCCGACAATCATATGCAGCTTGCTGTCATCTGCGAAATTCACGAAGTTTCCGATTTGCAACCCGTCCACACCTGTTAGCTGCGGAAGCCGCACACAGAAAATGCCGTGTTTTCCCTGCATCTCGTGCAGGAAGGCGATTAAGGGTGCAGCCTGATCGCGACGCATTAGATTATAGCTGAGTGTTACCGCGTAAGACTGGCCACCATAAAGGCGGCTCTGCATCTTGCCGCTTATAGCGGTCGAGGCGCGTGTACGCTGCGTGGGGCGCACCCGGATCGCCGCCGGCACAGGAGTGTCCGGCAAAAATATCTCGCTCATTTCAAGACCTTATCGATGAAGGAAAACTGTAAGGGGTTTACCCGAACGGGGCGTCCATGGCGTAATCGGCGAAGATTTCGCGGATCATGGTTTCAACAGCGCCCCGGTTGTTAGCCACGGTGTTTTCGTCGGTATCAGAACCGAATGAAAGGTTGATCACTGGTGCGTTGGTAACACTACGGTTATCGTTGCGAAAACTATCCGCGCCTTGTGCGGACACAATGTTTTGTCGGCTGGCCACAGCATTTTGAACCTTCAAAAACTCAGACAAATCGCCATTTAGTCGATTGTCTACAACACGTTCGCCTTGTTCCAGCAAATAGGTTCCGGTTGAAGGAATGCTTTTGATACCGTCGTGGGCTTGGCCTTTTACCGTGGAAAGTTGAGCTGCGCCCAAAGCCTTAGCTATCGCGATGGCGGGTAAATTAAAGGGAAACGCCGTAGACTTGCTCGCTGTCACCACCGATTCTGCGACGCCGCGTACAACATTCGCAATGGCCAAAGCCTTTTTGACCTTGGCCATTTTTTTCGAGCCCAAAATTACGTCGCCAACCTCAAGCGCCATATTTTTAGCTTTTTCTAGATTGAGTTTTTTGTCTTTCGTGAAAAGGTCGTCATAATATTCGGTCCAAATACCTTTCAATTGTCCGACGACACCTTTCGCCTTTTCAAGAAATCCTTCTCCTTCTTCGCCGTCATCTTCGCCCCCTGAACTACCTCCGGTTAACCCGCCCAATATACTTTCGGCAACACCCAACACAACACCAATACCGCCGGTAGCTTTGCCTTCGTCTGCTGCGGCTGCAGCATTCGCTACAATATCTGCTGCATTTGTTGCCATCTCGCTAATTGTAGTAAGAGGTTCCGCCAGTTTTTCAAATCCCGGGATAGCCGCCAGGCCATTTCCAAATTCAGAAATCCTGCCCGCAATATCCGACATTACTGCCGCCACATCCCCTAAGCCAGACTGACTTTTGCCTGCTCCAGCATCAGCGTCTGTATTTGCCTCGGCAGAGCCTGTATCTTTTTCAAACATCAGTCTGAATACCTTTCCATAAGTTCGTGAAACCGGGCTTTTGTCATTGCAGCCCCTCGGCCTGATGGTTTGGACAAACCGCGTGCCTGCCGCCACCCTTCAATAGAGATCATCAACTCTGGCAAGCTAGTTCTGTATGTTTTATTGGGGGACCAACCGAGCACGGCACCTGCCAAAAGCACCTGCGGCCAATCAATGGAAGTATCTTGGCCAGAAGGGGCGTCTACTTTCCCGGCACCTCGGTAGGTTTAGTATCTTTTTCCGGGTTAAGTGTTGCTTCTAGGCAATTGGAAATTGCCGTTACTGCCTCGGCAAGACCAACCTTCACCAACGCAGCACCAGCCTTTTTCTGTTCTGTTTCGTCTCCAAAATCTCCGCCTGTCATGGCAAGGAACAAAACAGCTATATCTTTCAACCGAAACTGGGGAAATCGTTCAATCAAAAAAGGAACGAGGCCCATTTCAAAGTAATCTTCAAGGTCCATCATTGTGCCTATATCAAGGCGAAGGCGCACGTTGCGTGCGCCCACCTTTAACCGGCCTTCACCAGATAATTTTCGTGCCATTCGTTCACTCCCTAGATTGTAGTAACGGCAATAGGGCCTGTACTTTCAAAACTGATGTTGTAGGAAATGGCATCGCCGTCATTGCCTGCCATCGTGAACCCCGTAATTGCAAATTTGCCTGTATATTGCGCAAAATCAGGAATGATGATTATGCAATTAGGATGCGTTTGAGCCAGCATGTGATCATGCGTGCGCTTAAAAGCTGCATCATCAAGAAAAACACCGTTGCCATCAAAAGTAAGCGAAATCTGGCCTCCACCTTCCAGTGTTTCCTTGAAACCATTGCTATCTTTATTTGAGATATCGATTGCTTGGCCATTGATGCCGAAATTGTTAGTCTTGAAACCACCAATAATTTCGTAGTTTCCACCCGGCAGGGCTTCGCTCTCATCGTGGATCTTCAACAGTAACTCACGGCCTTGTTGCGCTGCCATAGTGGCTCTCCTTCATGTATGAAACGCAGGTAAAAAGACACCGACCCACTGCTTGGGTCGGCGCCGGTTATTTCAACTAATGCTTGCGCAGACGCGCCGTTTAGCTAAAGTTGCAGCCAGCGGTAAACCCACCAGCTAGAGGGGGCAGGTATGAAATTCAGGTTCAAAAGCGGTGTGATCACCGTCAGCATTGCGCTGCTGACGACAAGCTCTGCTGCAGCAATGGACTTGAACTGCGATGCCAAGTTCGCAGAACTCAAAGGCCAGCAACAAGTGATTACTGCCCAGCTTAAGAACATTCCCAAAACAATCAAAATCACCAGCGGAAAGAATTCGGTCTTGGAATCCGAAACACCGAACCGGCTCTATGAGCAACTAATGATCGAAAAGATTGGCACTGAGACCCGAATAAAAGGCCTGGATGCACGGTGCGAAAAACTGGAACAGGGTGGCGACAAGCTAGGCCTTGCAGAGTGCCTAACACGGTCCGCAGAGTTGCAATCCGTTCTCGGTACATTAGAAAAACAGCTTAAAAACGTGCCGCTGACTATTAAAAAAACTGCACCAACCAATGAAATGTTCACTCGGCTCTATGAACAGGTGATGCTGGAAAACATCAGGCTGATCAGCCAAATTTCCGACTATGAGGTGCAGTGCCAAAATGAAGCAAAAACAGCACAACAACCAACAGGGGTGCCTGAAAGCGAAACAGTTGTTGCCGCGCTACGCACTGAGATTGCCGCAGTCAAAAACCTGGTAGCTGACCTATTGGTTGAAAACAAAAAACTCAGCAAACTGGTCGAAAAGCTGACCGCCCAGAATGCGTCCTATATAGAAACCTCGATGGCTTCCCCCTGCAATGGCCGTAAAGACGCGTTGCAGAAGAAATCGGATATGCTCAAAAACCGTGGTTACAACAATGTACACCCCGATGCCCGCAACACCGCTGCGCAGCTTGGTGACATAAAGGCCACCTGCGAGAGCGCCTCTGAAGATACGGGCATTTCACCCTGTATGACGCGCCTGCACAAGCTACAGATGGAACTCGACAAACTCAAGGGCCTTGGTCTCAAGGAACAGCACCCTGATATACGCAACATTGAGCGCCAAATCGAAAATGCCCGCGCTGATTGTGGCCCCGAGGCGAGCGGGCGTTAATTCCCGCCTTCATTTCCAGCATTCCAATCATGGCCGTTTTCCGCTATAGCAGCGGCCATGATTTTTGTTACGCCAAATATCTTTCTGGCGGACCACGAACTTCAATTCACTGCGATCCGTGCGTCAGGCCCTGGTGGCCAGCATGTGAACACAACGAACAGCGCCGTGCAACTGAAGTTTGATGCTGCTCAGTCCCCGGCGATTTCGCAGGATGTTTTCGAGCGTCTTAAATCGCTGGCAGGCCAACGTATGTCCATCGACGGCGTGATAGTTCTTCAAGCAAGCGGCGACCGAAGCCAACACCGGAATCGCGCGAGTGTTCAGGAGCGATTAGTCGCCCTGATCCGCACAGCTTCAGTGCCGCCGCGCCCAAGGAAAAAAACAAGGCCTTCCAAAGGTGCCGTACAACGCCGCCTTAACACCAAAGCCCGCATATCCGGCCTCAAAAGAAACCGCCGCCGCGTGACAGGTGAAGACTAGTCCAAGTTTACCCTTGCTCTTTTACACGCCATGCATGTAGCTTTTTCGCAAACGAACGGTGCATTCGCGTAGGGGGACTTTATGCATAAATCTATTCCGATAAGCTTGGGCGTGATCGCCGTATCGCTTGCCACCCTTGCGGGTGTGATGGTTTACAACCTGATTAAAGTCAACGCGATCCAGCGAGAGATCGCCGAGCGCTTTGAAGAAGCTGCTAAACGTGATGCACTTGCGCGCAGCAGGCAAGCATATGATCGCTGCAACAAACAAATTACAGTATTAACAGATACCGAGACCCGGCTAAGGCAAGAAGCCAAAAAATATGCGCCCAATGTGAGCATAAAAGACCCCGAAAGCCTAAATGACGTGCAATCAATCCTGCATAGAAATCTTGTCACCGAAGCTAACCAGATGGCCAAAGACATTGCTGAACTACGAAGCCAATGTCCTATCACTGTAATAGCTGCAACGGCTGATACTCCCTAAGCCGCATAAACAAGCGCGCTGTAGGCCAGCCGTCCGCGATAAAGACTGCCTGCCTCGTTCCACTGGCGCACACATGTTGCGCTCTCAAGCCGCAGAGTCGCCAAGTCGTGGCCACTGAGTGTAAGCTCTGCAGATTCCAAACTTGTTTCAACCGCTGTCATCAGCTCTTTCACCTGCATTTGGCCGGGATCGTTTGACCAGATTATCAGGTCGAAATTCACTTCCGCCCCAGAGGTGCCCTTGAGGCCTGCGTTGCGAAAGCGACTTTCCCCCATCGAAAGGTACGGGTAGGCCGCTTCCTGCGGCGCTTCATCATAAATACCCGCAAGCATAAAACCGATCGCTGCGTCTGCATTAAGGGCAGCAAAAATAGCCTCCTGCAACTGTGTGGCTGCACTCATGGTCATGGTGTATGTCCTTCCATCAGACTCGCCTCAAACAGCAAACTTGGCAGTGAAGCAAAACGATTGGCTTTGAGGCCATTCACCCGATAGTGGGCACCTTGCCATTCAATCCGGCGCGTGCGCTGATAACTGGCCCGATAATAGGTGGTAAACTGCACTCGCGCGGGAAAAATTTCGTGGGCTCCGCGTTCGATATAGGTGCCCCCAGCCTCTTCGACTGCGGCCCAAACATCAGCGATAACAGGGGTGGTAGTGGTAAGCCGTCCGCCCGCACCCTGGCTTTTCTCTTCAGCCATCAGGGTAATGCGGTCACGGCGTTTGGCAATATTTGCGATAACACTCATACTCTGCGCTCCCGGTAGGGTGCCAAAAGGCCCGCCGCACCAGATGCAACAACGGCATTGCTTGTGCCGCCGCGGTTGTCGCCACGGTGGGTATATAGATAACTTGCCTGCATTAAAATGGCCTGCCGAACACTTGCTGGCACATAATTCCAATCAGGGCCAAAACCAGATGTAAGTGTTATCTTAAGGCCCCCCAGTACACGTCCCGGCACGGGCCAACGCCTGCCGGCTTGCAGCACAACACCTGGTTTCAGGCCCAACCTCAATTGATAATTATCAGCATCCCACACCGTTTCGCTATCATCTGCTGCCACTACAGTAATTGATGCAACAGCACTAACTGGCCGCACAGGTAACACGGCAAAACGGGCTGGCGAGGACAGCAAGCTAACAGCGCCGTTTGCGCTGCCGGACCACCAAGGTGAAGCCTCTTGTTTTTTGAAGAGAGGCCAAGCATCTAGATAAATGGCTTCTGTGCGATCAATAAGCCGTAGGTCTGCATACTCTTCAATACTAAGGCGTGCTGCAGTGATAAAAGCACCAAGTGCTGCATCTTCGGCAGCTCCTTCCATACGAAGATGGTCTTTTACTTCATCCAACAAAAGCGGCTCGACGGCAGGTAACGTTAGGGCTTCGGTACGCATCTCTAGACCTCCATGACACGAATGGCCGCACTGCGTTCAGCAATCCGGCCCTGGTCTGTTTCGATTTGGCAACTAAGGCGATATCGGTTACCCGTGACCCCTCCTGCAACAGTGACAGCTGTAACTTCGCCTTCTTGCTCAGCACCCGACAAAACAGGGGCACCACCACCGGCTGGCGTAACTGTCCAACTGGGTGATGTAATGGTTTCACCAGGCGCAAGCCAGCCTGACCAATCGAAGCTGTAATCAAGTGTGCTGGATGGGTCTTTTGCAAAGACAGTCATGAAGATTTCTCCGAGTTAAAGAGGGGTGAGAGAACACCTGTCAAACAGTACAGACCAACTGAAACCAACCTGCTTCGGGTACAGCTACAGCAAAGCGGCCACGCTGAGCCTCAACGGCACCGCCTGCAGGTGACAAGTCTATCAGTCCAAGAAGGGGACTATCTGCCTTCAGCGCCTTACTGGCTCCAAAAACAAAAGCCACATAGCGCACAGGACCCAGAGTTACCGGATTCCCAAAAATAAGATCGTCCGAGTGAAAGGCCGCGTTCAAAACTTGCTTGCCAGAGACAAGTAAACGGGCTTGGGAAGAGGCCATAAACTCATGGTCCTGCACGTGGGAAAACAGACTATGCGCCTTAATATCTGGCACATAAGTGGGTGCCAATAACACTGCGCTGATGGGGCTGGTATCAAGGGACGGCGAAGTGCCGCGCAGCATCGTGTCAAGCGTAGGCTCATAAAGACAAAAGGGGCCTGAGGGCATGGTATATTCCTTACAGGGAAACCGACCTGGGTGGACGTTCATCGTCAACATGAGGCGCAAGGGTAACAGCCAGATCTCTGTGAGACTGCCGTGCTATACTGATGCGACGTTTGGCAGATAAGCCGCTATACCCTGCAGCGTCGACCTGTGCTGCTTCGGCAAGGGCAGTTAGCTGCAGCGATTTTGGCTCGGTCCTTACTGAACGAGAAGCGGCACCAGAGACAGCCCCGGTGCCAAGGGTGGTTGATGCGAGAAACATAACTTTCTCCTGCATTCTTTATGAACAAGTACAAGGCGGCGCAGTGCGGCCTTTCTTTCTATTGTTGTGGGGCTGCACCTGCTTGTGCGGCGGCAACAATGCCGGAGAGCGTATTAAACACATCCACATAAACGGGCATTTCCGCGCCCTGCATTTGCGCACGCTGCAGAAACTGTAATACAGCGGCAGCCTGTTTGGCTGAAATCTCGCCTTTTGCATCTGCAACATCTTGAACTTCAACGGCTGAATTAACTGCCTGTGAATTGGAAATTTGATCAGTCATACTTTTTGCTTTCTTAAGAAATTTACGAAAAGAGAAAGCGCCTGCCACATTGTGGAGACGCTTAATTTAGCAATATTATTGATCGTTGGGATTTCGTAACGGCACCCGCACAGACAATTAGGTTACTGCGCTCCCTATAGCGTCCACCCAACCATTTTGAGCCGCGTTGACATAGATGGGTTTATCAAGGGAAGTATCAAAAAAGCGGGTGCCAGGATTTAACCCTGCAAGGTCTGGTCGGATACTACCAAACTTACTACTGATGAGGCCCGTCGTAACAATATCATTTGATTTATAATCGAAAACATTCTGGCTGTTATCATAGGCCATCTGCTGTGTACCATCAGTATAGAAGTACCAATCATTAGCATTGACGTGCGATCCACCCATAAGCTGGTGCCGAGCACCGCTACTGCCTGATACACCGCCCGAAATAATCATGTAATCAGCGTTTGTGCCTCTGCGGATCACGCGGCCGTTCTCGCCAACCAGTTCATTGTCGGACATGCGCCACTTTTCGCTAAGAGTACTGCTGCTATCCATTACCGAGAAAGATAGATAGCTCGCGAAATCCCCGTTATTACTGTTCGTTTTCAGCCCAGCAATCTCGGTTGCTGCCATATCAAGCGCGCCGTCCGTCGCACGACTACCTAAGCGAAGGCGACCACCGCGCCCGGCCTGCTGGTTAGCTTGCATTTCAGCCACCACCATATAAGCCGCGCCGGTATCATTGAACAAGCCGAAGCGACCTGCACTGCGGGCGATTGATGTCGTCGGCCAAATATCTGCGCCGAAAGCAGTGCTTCCTGCGACATTCAAATTGCCTTGCACCTCAAGGTTACTCGCTGCTTTAACCAAATCATTACCATAAACCCGAAGCGCATCCGTTCCCACGCCCAAAGCGATAAAATCCGTAGCGGCAGACCCTTCGCTTGACATAATGATTGAAAAGTTATCGTCGTTCGAGGCAACGGTCCGGTTGAACGTCATCATAACACCGCCGGATTGCACAACGTCAATCTGGCCCGAGAAAGTGGTTGTCCCTACGCTGTCAATACGGACGCGCTCGGCACCGGCAGTTACATCATAAATATAGAAAGCACCGGCGTTTCCATAATCCGTACTTGCCGAGCCGATATCGTACTGACGGCCAAGTGTCCCATTATTATCCAATGAAATAAACGCACTCGCAGTGCCTGTTGCTTGCGTAGTTATGTTGCCCGCAACCTGCAATTCCCCCGCGAAGGTTGCGGACAGGTCGCTATTACCTCGCATGAATTCTACGTCATTCGACGATGCGTTAGATGTGTAAAAAGCTAAGTAAGTACTTGCACCTACCGAACCCTCTGCGACCATACGCATGCCGCCGACAATACCAGAGCCTGCCCCAGATGGGTCAGCCTTGCTATAAACATGACCGCCAATGACCTGAGCCGCGGTTAATGAACTGTCTGTATCTGCTAAGATGTTCAGCGGAGCAAGCGTAGATTGGGTTATGTTGCCCGCAACCTGCAATTCCCCAGAAAGCGCGGCATTTCCTGCGCTGTTAATACTAAATCTTTCAGCACCGGCAGTTACATCATAAATATAGAAAGCACCGGCCTTTCCATAACCCGTGCTTGCCGAGCCGATATCGTACTGACGACCAAGTGTCCCATTATTGTCCAATGAAATAAACACACTCGCAGTGCCTGTTGCTTGCGTAGTTATGTTGCCCGCAACCTGCAATTCCCCCGCGAAGGTTACGGACAAGTCGCTATTACCTCGCATGAATTCTACGTCATTCGACGATGCGTTAGATGTGTAAAAAGCTAAGTAAGTACTTGCACCTACCGAACCCTCTGCGACCATACGCATGCCGCCGACAATACCAGAGCCTGCCCCAGATGGGTCAGCCTTGCTATAAACATGACCGCCAATGACCTGAGCCGCGGTTAATGAACTGTCTGTATCTGCTAAGATGTTCAGCGGAGCAAGCGTAGATTGGGTTATGTTGCTCGCAACCTGCATTGCTGTCTTAATGTCGAAAAGGGTTTCAGACTGGCGGTTATACTCAACACCACCAACCATTGCACGGATCCACTTACCAGCCTGCGCGTCTAGCCCAACAATACCATCATTGCCATATATGTAGGCGTTCGTACTTACATCGGTGTCTTGCAGGCGGAATGTAGGCAAGCTTCCAACTGACCTAATTTCACCCGCTGAAACAGCATTATTTTGAAAGTCCCAAATGCTGGCGCTGTCGTCGTATAATAATACGTTAGTGCTGCTTGTTCTGAACAAAATGTCGCCTGGATTTGTCGCGTGTGCCCCACTGTAGAATATTACATTAGCTCCTACATTGGTGGCATTTCCCCCTGACAGGTTTACCGTGCCCGTGTTGTCGATGCACTGGATGGAGCGGCTATTTCCAGCAGCGACTAGCTGCCCAGAACCATTAATCTGCCAAACTACTGATCCACTAGAACGAAAGTCAGTAAATCCTGCCTTCGTTGCGTGCGCCTCACCGTGTAATACAATGTTACTACCATTATTGAGGTTAGAGCCTCCCGAGATAAACATGCTACCAGTAGCCGTACCTCGCCGCATGTCGCTAACACCCGTTATGATGTTAGTACCGTAGTTCCACGCTAAAATGCTGTTATCCCAAAGCAACTTAGTGTTGCCACCAGACATCAACATTATATCATTGGCTTGCGTTGAGTGGCTCTCTCCAAATAGGCGAATAGCCCCCCCAGAAGAAACTCCTGTACCTCCGCTAATCCACATAGATGCTGTGGCTACAGTTCTTACGACTCCTCCAGAGCCTACTTTCCAAAGGTCGGAGCTATTGTCGTACCATAATCTATTGGTACTGCCAGACCTAACATGAATATCATAGGCTTTAGTGGCGTGTGTCCCGCCGTACAACAAAATATTTGCTGACGCTGTAGTAGGTCCCCCGTATATCTCTGTAACGCCTGTGTCTACATCTCCATGTATATTACCAATATTTTGAAGATTGCTACTGTAAAAGTTCCAATAAGAAGAGCTGTCATCCCAGAGCAACTTAGTACTGGCACCGACACTGAATCTGATATTATTTGCATTAGTTGCGTGTAACTGACCATAAGTAGTTATATTTGCGCCAGCGCCATTTGCGTCCCCCCCAGAAATCTTAAAGGAGGAGTTGTCTGTAGATTTCCATGCGCCAGAACCTGTCGATACCAAGTCACTATGGGTAACATCCCCCGCAACCTGCACCGCGGTGCTAATGTCTAAGAGTGAGTCATCTAGCGCCATTATAGTGTTAATGCCCGCTCGTCCTGTACCGTCTGTTTTAGCCCATTCAATCTTATCGTTAGGCTTATTGTAGCTCATACGATAACCTTTATCCGTGACGGCATCTGTGAGCATATAGGCCACGTTATTTTGGCCGTTATTCTCCAATGTCATTCCGCCATTATTTACGGCTGTGGTTGCAGAAACCTCTCCTGCGAAAGCGGCATTTTGTAACGCACCAAGTGTAAGTACTGGGTTGTTACCGCCCGCTGCCATATACAGGTCGCCCTCAGCACGAATAGCAAAGTCGTCAGCGGTGCCCGCCGAAATAGCTGCCCCGGCACCGCCGCCGATAAAGGCAAGGTTCGTGGTGCCGTCTACCTTTTTGAAGGTGCCAAAATTACCCGCTGCCGCACTATTGGCACTGATATTGAACCAATTCCCCCCACCAACACGCAAGGCAAGTCGGCCAGTTAGTGATACATCTCCGCCAACATTTAGGCCATAATTCAACCCGACAAGACCAGTATCACGGTCGATTTCAACTATGTTTCGGAGGCCTATATTGTCCCTAATCTGGAAATCACCGCTGTCACGAACTTGAAGCCACCATTCGCCTGCGGTTATTGCACCACTGTTGAGAACACGTAGCTGGCCGTCGGTGCCCTCACCAAGTATAACGTCCCCCGCAACCTGCATCGCTGTCTTAATGTCGAAAAGGGTACTTGTTTGCTGCCAGCCGACCGCGCCTGCTACAATAGCCTGCAAGTGTTCGGCCCCCACATCAGCGCCGCCACCAATACCGACAGCGCCGCCAATCGCATCCGTATCTATTTGGAAAGCTGGCTCGGCGAGAGACCCTTTTGTATTGCTTCGGACAGCTCCTGCAAACACCGCAGACTGTCCGGCGAGATCTGAGCCTAACCGCAGCGCACCGTCAACATCGACCCCTGCGCCCAAGCTTACTTCCCTTATCACACCTGTTTCAACGTCACCACCCAGTAAAAATTCCGCCGTCGCTGCGCAGTAAATTTTTGCCTGGCCGGATAAAGGAATCGGAGATGTGCCACCCCGTGTAAGTGTGCCAACCACCAGCGTTTCCGAAATGTCGCTGCGCACCAATGTATTCGCATCCAGCAAAGTGCCGGTGCCGATCTCATAATTGTCCCCGTCTTCAATCACATAAATAACGCTATCGCCAGGCGCGAAGGCATCAGAGAACCGAACATGGCCTGCAAGCGCGCCGCTAAGTGTCACGTTGCCTGTGCCTTCAGTGATTGAAAATTCCCGAACCCGGTTGGCCAGCATGGTCAAATTCCTTGAAAATATATGTGGCGAAAATTAAGTGGCTGTCGCTGCCCCAATCGAAACAAGAGGCAGGCAAAAAAACGAGGCCGACAAAGCCAGCCCCGTTCTGCTTTTGTATTTGTGGTAGCGACTAGCCTCTATGCCTAGGCGACAGCGAAACGCACAAGCTTAAGCGCTTCAGCATTCACCAGTGCACCACCCACCCGTTTTGTGGCGTAAAAATGCACATAAGGCTTGTTGCTGTATGGGTCCCTAAGCACCCGCGTGCCTGCACGCTCAACAAGCGTATAAGCGCGCTCAAAATTACCGAAGGCCACCGCGTGATTGCCGTCGGTGTCATAGTCAGGCATGTCCTCGGCCTCAACGATTGGATAACCCAAAAGCATATCAGGCTGACCTTCACTTAGGCCGGCGCGCCAGATGAAGTTGCCGTCACCGTCCTTGAACTTGCGCACCGCTGCAAGCGTTTTGCTGTTCATCACAAAATACGCGCCCTTGCGGTAACGTGCCTTCAGGCTATGCACCAGATCGACAAGAATATCGGCAGGATCACTTGCCGCAAAACCACCTGCAACACCCGTTGCTAGCGCGCCTATCGTGCCAACAACAGAAGCGTGCAAAAAGCCGGTTGGCTTATCGACGCCGTCACCGCCGATGATCGCAGCGCCTTCTTTAACCGCAAACTCTTCGGCTACTTCTTCCTGCAGCCATGCTTCGGCGTCAAATTGCATATCATCAAGTGCGCGCTGCGTGGCGGCGGCATTGGCGTAAATCTCGCCGGGTACGATCGCCACTTCCTGCAATTGCGGTGTTGCGGTCTCGGCGCGAGCGCCGTCTTCACCAACCCAGCCAGAACCAGTTCCGCCCACATTCACCAGGCGCTTATAGTCGCTGGTTTCGATGGTTCTCACCTTTACGATTGAACGCATTGGTGACAGATCCTGTAGTTGCTTTTCGATTTCGGCGTCAATCACGGTTGGTACGGCAAAACCGCCGTCGCCGCCCGAAGTAGTCGAAAGCGCTTTTGATTCAAACGCGCGCAAGCCCGTATCGTCGCCCTTTTTAAGGAAACCGTCGAAAAAAGCTTCTTTATGTTCGATCTCGTCATCGTCAAACAACATGTCGCCAGCAACGCCCGGGCGTACCATTTTTGTTTCCATCTGATCCAGTCGGCCCTTGAGGCTCAGGATTTCATGCTCTGCAGCGTCCGAATAGTCATCGATCGCGGCCTTCAGGTCTGTCATTTCCATGACATGTCTCCTTTGAATAGTTCATAAAAAAAGCCCCGTCCCATCAGGGGGCGGAGCACTAAATGGCCGCGATAACACCGCTGCCTCACGCAGCAATACTGGCCAATAAAAAAGGCCGCCAGCATCTCGCTCGCGGCCCCTCGCTCAGGTTTTGCCCGCAGAACGGGCGGTATTATTTATGCTAACACCGCGAAGAATAGTTCACAGAAACCACCGCCAGCGTATTATTATTCCGCACATAAGCGCCATATAAGGTTTTATTTTCATCCAAATAGGTGCTGCCGGGGTACGCAATCAGGAAACAGACCTGTATGCCATTCCAAGCTGGTAGCAGCTAATGGATGAAATGTGGAAAGAACACAATTACTGAAACGGCTATCTTGCAATAATTTTGAAGGCATGCTGCGGCCCTTTGATGCCGGGTAATCTCAGAGCTATATAAATGAAGCTAAAAATCGCACAGGGGTCTCTCTACCACGGTTTTGACTGGAACTGTCTCCAACTGGCCCAATATAGGTAATCCGCGCACGAGGGAACACTTCTCTTCCGAGTGCACTTTTTGCCTGCCGCACCTTTCCTGGCGTAATCTCTGCTAGCCATTGACCTATTTTTTCAAGGCCCCCAACATCTACAGGTGTATCAATAATACCATCAAACTTGGCGCTATCAAAAATCTTTCCTCTTCGAGCTTGAACACTACGGTCGCTCCATTTCGCATAACTTAGCTCTACTGCAAAGCGGTGCTTGCCGGGGTTACTAGCTGTAACAAATAGTTTGCGCTGACTATTAGAATGATTGACCGGGAAAATAACAGTCTTAGATGCGCCTTTTGATAAAGAAAAAACATGTTTTTCCTTCCCTCTGCGTGCCCGCCGCAAATAATCAACCAGAACTTTCACACCGTCTTCAAAATCTTTTCTTCCTTGAAGTTGATTCAATTGATCAGTCGCAAATGAACTGGCTATTCCAGAGAGAACACTACCAGCCAACTCCATCAGCGCCTTCTTGCTTTTTCCTTCAAAAGCACCTTGCCGCGCTTTAAGCTCTGCAACCAGCTCGGCGATTTCTGCACTGTCGTCTGCTCCGAAGTCAGCAGCTTTAAAGCCTTTTGCGGTAATGGCTTTCGCGCGAGAGCGGGAGAATCCGTTGTTGCGCAGCAGGCGTTCGAAACTGCGGGCACCGTTAATCGTGCCATCGTCCATATCAAAGCCTGATTTTACATCTGCCACACGGGCCAGTTCGTTTGCGGGAAAAGTCACGAGAGATACCTCCATTAAATCTGCTTTATGAATATTGCGGACACCTGTTGCTGGGTCGCGGCTTGCTTCCTTTGAAACAAACCCGATCGACAAGCCGTTCAGCGCGCCCATCTTCAACAGGTCGTAAGCTTCTTTGCCTCGGCCGCTCATCGCAAGACGACCTTTCACATATAGGCCGCGCGCATCCTCGCGCACTTCGTCAAAGGTGCCGATCGGCGCTTTCTGATCGTGCTGCCACAACAAAGCAGGCAACCGGCTCTTCAAGCTATCGGTAAAGGCACCTGGCGCGACGATATCGCCGTCGCGGTCTCGGTTGCCAAAAACCGAGCCATAGCCTTCAAAGCTGCCAGGCGCTGTATCGCCGTCTTCGGCTTTAATCTCAAGCGGTAAGCACAGTTTATCGGCAGCGTCCATAGGGCGCGGTGCAGAAGCAATCATGCGGGTGTCCTTTGATTGATATGAAGCACAGCGCACGCAATGGCACCGTGCATCCTCGAGTATTAATTACATGCAATAAAGAACCCGCTGTGCCTCTTAAGCAGCAGCGGGCTAGGGAGGTGTTACAGGGAGGAAAACACCAGGGAAATTTTCAACTATCAGGTATCAGCAAAGCGTAACACCTGTTGGCGCTGGGCACCTAATGCGGCAGCCCGGTTGGCAAATCATCAAAACGAAAATTCGGTCGCTTGTTCTTAGGCAAAAGTTTGTTTTCTCTGTCTGCTCGACGCGCCAGTACCTTACCGCGTAAGGATTTTCCGCCCGGCAGCGCCCTGAAGGGCCGCACACCAGTGAGTTTACCGGAAAGCGCCAGATCATTCTGGGCTTCTTTTTCGGCTTCATTCATCGGCCTCAGTTTGCCGGTGCGTCGGTTAATCGTCCAGAGATCCGCCTTGCGCTTCTTAACCAGTTCAACACTGAAACTTTGTAACGGTCCCATTGAGGCCACCAGATACAGCGGCAGCAAAATCAGGAAATAGGGTGAAAAATACGCCAACACCAAAGTGCCGATGCACAAAAGCATGATCGCCAAACTGCCCGAGCGTTTGACATCTAACCGCAACCAGGACCCACAACCCACGCATACAAGCGTCAGTGGAAAAGTTGTCATATAGGTATGACGATCTTGAATCGACTTATGACAATTGGGACATCCAGGGCTTTTCATCGCTATCACCATTCTCCTTGGGATTTGACTTTAACGGTATTTGGTTAAAAAAATGGTAATCAAACATTGCACATTCGTTAACAAATACGCGTCAAATCCCAAGCAATATCAACAAAAACCAAAAGGCCTGCTCATACGTGTAGGTGCCCTTAAGGCCATTATTCAAAATGATATGTCAGGCTCTTTTCGCCACTTAGCCGCAATAATTTACGGGCAGCAACAATAGCGATAATCTCCACTAAAACCACCACCTCAACCGAGAGAGAATAGTTCCAGAAGAGTATCAAATACAGCGAACCGCACATCAAAATTAAACAACCAAGGACACGGGAAACCATCAATATAGCTACCGGCGTCCAGGTTAAAAGCTGACGCCGCCTAACCAACTTGGGCTACAATCCCAGCAACTTTCTTTTTTGCTCATCACTTAAGAAGCCAGCATTACCGATACGCTCGAAACGGGCAGCCCGCTTGGCCTCTAGGGCCGGGATCTCATTAAGGTCCGGCGTAAGCGTCAGGCTATCCCCAAATCTTGGGCCGAGCCAGTTCGTTAGCTCAGCGGCCACGTCGCGTGCCAGCGGGATGACTGTATCTTCCCACAGGCTTTGCCGCGCTTCAGTATAATTCGAATAGGTCTGCGCGTCGGGAATGCCGAGCATCTGCGGTGGCACACCAAAGGCCTGTGCAATTTCGCGGGCATTCATATTTTTAGCAGCGGTCCAGTCCATATCCTTGGGGCTAAGGCCCATGTCTTGCCACTTGAGCCCGCCCTCAAGCAAAAGCGGCCGACCAGCATTCACAGCACCTGTATACTCATTTTCAACCTGATCCTTAAGCGAGCGGTACTGAGCTTCCGTTAGCGGATGCTCTGCATCTTCCTGATACAGGACACCCGAGGGCGTACCCCCATTTTGGATCAATGCCAGATTCCATCGGCCCGATTCATTATGGGCATCCACTGCCATGGCCGCCGCTTCCAGCGGTGCCATGCCGTACCAATCGGAAAGTGGATTAAAAGTTTTCCAGTGGAAAACTGTTTCTGAATCGTAACGCTGCTTTTTACCAGCCACCTGCTGCTCATATCCTGCAGGCAAACCATCCTTGCCCTCCAGCACACTTATGGTATCTGGACGCAAAAGCCACAGCTCTTTGGGCTCACCGCCGTCGGGGCCTGCTGCAAAAGCATAGGCATTACCCGCAATCAGGTGGTAACCCACCAGATTATACAGAAAATTTTCACCCTTAAGTCGCGGGTTTGGACGCGTGAGCAAACCTTCAAGCGCGTGGCCAACGAGCCGCTTGTCATCCTTTGTAACCCGAAACGGAATGCTCGCCAGCGCACGTGCCACCAGGTTGATCGACCGATAGGCGATAACATTCTGCTGGTAGCCTTCTCGCGCCAGCCGGTCATAACGGCGCGGCGTAGCGACCGCCTGCCCCGGCCCCACCCGGCTATAAATCGGACGGCTCGCTGCTTTTGCTTCAATGGCCGCAGCAGGCTGAGTACGTGCACCAAAAATCTTGTCAAAAATTGCCATCAAAGGCTCCTTATATTGATCCGGCCTTGGGGTACCAGCATCAGGTGTGTTAGTGCCCATACCAGCGCGTCAACCCTGTCAGGACTTTGTCCTCGTATGCGCTCGCCCGTGAAGGCACACATCTGGTCTTCGAGTTCAGGTAACGGGCCTGCGTGATACACGCGCCCTTGCTCGTAAAGTGCGGCTACAGGTTCCGCGCGTGCATATTTACCGCGGCGGGCAAACACCTGCACAATCGCAGCGGTTGGGTCGATCTCGCGTAGCACGCTTTCCGCCATGGCACCGCCCTGGTTACTTTCAATCACAATGCGATCGGCGGACAGGCTGTGATAGAGCGCCACCGCTTTCCTGGCCCAGCCAGCGGGTGTCAGGCCCTGAACGCTGGCATCTGCCAACACATATGCAAACCCGTCAGCGCACACGCCAGCAGCTACGATGCCACATTCATCGGCATTTTCACCAGCGCTCGCGGGCGGATCAACCGCCACAATAATGCGCTGCAAATCAGGTGCGCGCTGCAAACGCAGCCGCTCGATCAGCCCACGCTGCCACAAGGCACCGGGCACATCCTCAAGTATTTCAGCCATCAATTCCTGGCGGCCAGTTCGAGTGCCTTGATATTTGGCGACAATTTCACTCGCGAAGCTCGGTGCCAAATTATCAAGGTTATCAAAAGTAGTACCTTTGGTGACCGCCACCCGCTCATCCTCAACCAATGCCTTCAACAGCGGGGTAGGCTTGGGTGTTGTTGTGATCATGGTACGCGGTGATGTACCTAGCCTGAGGCCAAACAACAGATTATCCCAAGTGGCTTCAGCGTTGCGCCAGCTTGCAAACTCGTCGCACCAAGCGGCATGATGTTGCGGGCCACGCAGTCGCTCCGGTTCCTCAGCCCCAAACAATGTGGCTACAGCACCGTTGTCCCACGTCAGCCTTCGTTTTGAAGGTTCGTACTTGGGGCGGTTCCAGGGTGGTGCGATCGCCATCAAGCCGCTATCGCCCTCCACCATCACGGCACGGGCATCGGCAAGCGTGGGGGCCACCAAAGCAATGCGCCCGGCATTATTGTTTTCAGCGAAGGTGCGTATCCATTCAGCGCCCGCACGGGTTTTTCCAAAGCCGCGTCCCGCGAGCAAAAGCCAGTGCGCCCACCCACCTGTGGGCGGCAATTGATTATCACGCGCCCAAAAAGACCATTCATGCTTAAGAACCGCTGCTTCCAGCTCCGTCAACCCCGCGATAAAACTGCGGCGCTGCGGATTACTGAGCTGCCTGAGCGAACTTGCTGAGAAGCGCATCACGAGCCCCTGCTATATCGAGTAAAGGGTCATCCACGCCTGCCCCTTTTTCGCGGCGATCATATTTTTCAGGGTATTTTGCTTTCAAAAGAAACATCAGCATGCTGTCTGAGTAATCAACCGTATGGCCCACGCATGTGCCTCCTCGAAACACAGGTTTTTCGGTGCCTTCAACCGCGCGCCGCATAGCTTCAAGCTCCAGAGGGTCCATCGTTGGTTCAGGCGCTTTACGCGCCGTCGCCAACTGCCAGCGCTCCGCAAACAAAGGATCTTCCCGACGCCAACGATACAGCGTGCGTCGGGGCAAACCAACTGAACAGGCAGAAGCATCTGCCGTTTTGCCGCAAGAGAGCGCTTTCAGAAACTGAGCCTGAAGTGCCACACGCTCCCGTTTTTGGTACCGCGCTGCGGACATGGAGGCTCTCCTGAAAGTAAGGAACAAAAAGCAACCGCTGAAAACAAAACATGCTGACTGCAGCAAATAAAGCCGAGGATCGAAGCCAGCTAAAAAGTGCCCGGCAAGTGCCTGAGCGCTTGGATTTTCATAAATATTGTCGGTATTGAACAAGATGAATATTGTCAGTACTAACCAGTGCCTCGTCGGGCAGACGCAATTTTTCACCGTGACTATCCATATGGTGCATCAAGATGCTTTTGGGTGCAAGCTTTATTTTACGATTATCGTAATTATTTTATTTTTCTGCACAACTCCCCCTTAAGCTTTGCCTCTACGCCCGCTAATACCCGGAACTTCCAGGTTTGTCTGAACAGACGAAATTTGACTTCAAGGCAGGTATCCACCGCGACATGCACCAAAACAATAACGGCCTGCAGCGCAGGCCATAATTTCACCGCTGACATAGTGAAGGCCGATTTTAACACCAAAGGTTTCGAGCAGTTGTCGTTTGCAGGGAACCCACTGCTGCAGACAGATATATGGTCGCCTACGTTATATGGGCCTGGACGGCGGAAAAACTGACGAGAAAAAAGCTCAGGCCTTAGCACCGTTTTGTTGTGAAGCTGGTTTGATGTGAAGCTGGGAGGTTTTCTGAGATTTGGGGCGGTCTGATTATCGCCGACGCGCTCACTTCCTGCATTAGCAGTGTGCCCAAGGGTGCGAAGTTGCTTGATTTCTGTCCGCCAGCGATACGGCCAATACGCCTGAAAACATCTCCTTTTGAGCAAACTTGAAGCTGCCCGGTGTGATTTTAGGTGGGTGGCATCAATCTCCTGCAACTGTTCGGGAACGCCAGCTTCGGCGGTAAACTCAAGCCGCTTATAACGTGATTCATCAATCGGCTTGTCCAAATGGTTCCATCACTTCCCATTATCTTCAGCAACAGGCGGGGTGACACTATAGTAACCCAAGACCGTATAGCTGCCAGACATATAAGAAAGCTGCTTGCGGCTGTTGTCATCACTGGTGTCGGTATCAACCGTACCATCAGCCAGGCCCACAGCTATGCTCTCGCCCTCCAGAATCGCGCAACTGCCAACCGAGATCACGCCCGCGCTCTCGGCTGTACTTCGGGCGGCACGGGTAGCGAGCATCGGTGTTGGCACCGGCATAGCCGCAATCGATTTGGCATCACGCACACAAACCTGCACCATGCGTACAAAACCCGAGAAGGGCTCAATGATCGAAAAGCCCTGCTTCGGCTGCAACTGGAAAGTCCCGGTGAGAGCAGGTTTGTAAGCATGGAAATACAGCGGTCCATCGCGCACTACGCTGTCTTGCGCGCTTACCGGCAGCACAGCTACGGCAAGCATTGAAACGGCAGCTAAAAATCTGATCATGCGTATCCCCTGGATCCCCAAAATTGTTCGAAAACGCATCATACGCTGCTGGTCACCGCGATCAAGGCTGTGCTTTATGCCGGCTGGTCGAGCGATACAATATTAGGCCGGGCCAAGCGCCGAACGGCCCACACTAGTGGTTTCAATACGAGAACCGTCCACATGCGCTAAGGATAAAGGCAGGCTGGGCAGTTCCCTGAGCGTTTGATAATCTTTCAGGGAAGCCCAATAGACTTGCTCTCCCTCTTCATCTGGCTGGCGTTCCATCCAACGCACACCGACCGAAGTCGGCACATCGCCGAACCCGTAAAGGCACAAGCTCTCAAGCACAAATGCTTTATAATGATAGTTTTTGAAGATAATACCGGCAAGCTCTGTGAATTCATCCATCAAACCACGCCCACGGACGGCAGCAGTAATTGAATCTGCTACCTGCGAACACGGAAACGCAGCCTGCGCCAACAGATATAGCTGAAACAATTTGGTGCGAAGATTACCGCGCGAGCGTTTGTCGCGCTCAAATTCAAACAGCTTTTTTTCAGCATAAAACACCCAGTAGCCGAAAGCCTCAGGAAAATAGGTGATCTCAACGGGTATCACTACCAGATGTTCAAAGTTGCGTTCGGCCTCATACAACATCCCCTCGCAACCGCGCTTTTGATCCCAGAATTGCGGCACACCCGCCACCCAATATCGGTGCAGATGCAACAGCGCATGGAAAATATGATGTAAAGGCTGGTCCAGGTCTGCCCATATGGTGGCTTGCCGCGCCCCCCACTCTAAAAAAGCACCGCCTCTATCATTAAATTGAAAGCGTTGCGGTGCCGAGGCTTTGTCCAAAATCGTAAGCGATTTACCCGTCGCTTCGATGGCTGTCGTAATATGGCTTGCTCTGGCGGCAATCCTATCCAGGAAGGATGCACTGTGCATGGATTTCCCCTTACGTCTGAAGGCTACACCTTTAGTGCCTTACTCAGATAGGTCTGTTTGCTCCCTGTGCTTTATTGCAGGAACAGATCCTCACCGTCGGCGTCCCGGTCGAGCGGCAGACAAACTGCGTGACCGATATCTGCATCATTCCAACTTTGGCGGTCGAGATATTGGCGTAGGTCGTCTTCTGCAATCTGCACCAGCCAACGCCGGGAACGACTGAGCCGTACTTTGATATCCTCAAGCTGGCTCATACAGTCTTTTGCATCCAGCATGGAAGCAGAAAGCATCTGCTCGGATACAAGCCCCACCGCCCTCAAGGTAGCCTTCAACTCGATAAAGCTGACATTATCAATATGGGCAGAAAAAGCATTCAAGGTTGCCTCTTCACTTACTAACGGCGGTAACTGGGGCATTTTCAACAACTCATGACGCAGATGGCGGATAAGCAACGTGCAGTGCAATTCAGCGTATGTAAACGCTCGGGCCAGTTGGCTAGCAAGCAAGCTTCTGCGCGTTTTATACATGGCCTGTCCTTAGTAAATACCCGTTCTTTACCTACTGCCCGCATATCCAACTTCAACCAGCGTCATGCAAGCTGCGGGAAACAAACTCTGCCTTTGTGTAAGCACCCCGCATCTCGGCCCAAAAACACCAAACTTCAGCATGAAAACTTAACTACTTAGGGAAACTAAAATGGCCGTTTCGAGCAGTGGCGTACTATTAACAATGGCACATCCGCACAAACACCCAAAGGCGAAGATACCAATTAATTTAAGACATTACCCCAAAAAACATTATAAAAACATTAATAATTTCCCCTAAATATCCTATATTTTTCATACAAGTTAATATATTTAACAATAAGTTCGTTCCGTTTTTATTAAAAAGTTAAATTTATACTTACTTAATAACAACAGGAACTATAAATTAACATTATCACCCCCTGTATATTTCTTATTTTGCGCCTACCACTGGCCGCTCTGGCCTTGCTTGGCGCATACAATCGGCCAAGCCCAGTGCCGGTGCCCTAAGCATCTAAAATTATGATATCATTTGACCAAGCTGTAGCGTTTGGCAAAATAGCTCGCTGGCGATCTGAGAGCGATTTGGGGTGACGAGAAGAAAAAGGCCCCACCATTACAAGCTTGGATACAAACAGATTAGAAGAAACAGGGTTTTCCTACCCTGCCGACTAAACGGCACCTGCAGCCACAGGGCCAGTCCATTGGCCGCAGTACTGCTTTCTATCCCCCCGATTGCACCCAAAAAGTTGCTCGCGGCAAAAGGCACCAATAACAGCCCCCCTGTACTTTACGCCACCGGAATGCCCCCGCCGAATGAGCGTGAAAGCAAAGGCACGGTATCACGCCGCCGAACCTAAACTGTGCCGCCGTCCCTATTCAGTTGGGAGCCACCAACGCAGCGGTAAGTAACTTTTTCCTGAAAGCCCGGTCGCGTTTCAAGTACCACTCGCGGCTCATGGCAGCGCTTTTGGTACGGAATTTCTCCTGATGTATCACCCGCCACTGACGTCCACGTGTCGATTTGGCCCCCATGCCCGCGTTATGTGCCGCAAGCCTTGTCGTCACATCGGTCGTCCAGCCCACATAGGTACGGCTCAGGCCTTCATCTGCCAGCACATAAACATAACAACCATAAGGATAATCATCAGTATTATTGTTCGCGGTGCTGATCTTTTTATTCCCGTTTTAGGTGCTTATGTTTGCGTCAATGTTGGCTACCCAGACCTCACTGTCAACAAGCGACAACAGTTCATTTTTTTGACACCGAGCTTTTACCGCCGCTTAACGCTTTTGCGCCTATAGTGCGCCATGGCCTTTGATATTGATACGCTTATTCCGATAATTGTCCTGATCGCCATTGTCCATGCGCTGGCGCTTTATATATCCTGGATGCTCAACCGGAAGACACCAGGCCTGCCTTACTTTTTGACGGCCTATTTGATGATGGCTGCGGCTGTTTCTTTCTGGGCGTTCGGTGACACCGAAATTACCTTCTCGGAATGCGCGGGAAATTTACTCTCTGTCACCGCGTTTCTTGCGACTTGGCAAGGCGCACGCCGTTACTACGACCAACCAAGCCTTACTCCGATTCGCTGGGGAACCGTCCTGATGCTTGCGCTTGTCGCCAATGTGGATATCGGGTTGATGACAGATAGTGCGCCGATGCGGTTTTATCTGACAACAGGCCTGTTAGGGTTCCTTGCTTTCGCAACCGCTTACGCTTTTTTTGTGCCGGGTGTGGAGAACCGGCCTGCGAGCCTTTTTATGTGTGCCATTTTCAGTGGGTTTTCTACTTATATGCTGGTACGGATTTTCTCTTATTCCACCCACATTCAAAACCGGACGCTCGCGAGTTCCAACACCGGCACGCCTGAGTTTTTGCTCACCTTCAGTGCTTTTGTATCGCTTCTGACCATAGGTTTTATTCTGGTGGTTAGCCAACGGCTTTACGAGCAGTTCCAACAGCAAGCAGATTCAGACCCGCTGACTGGCCTTTTTAACCGACGCGCTTTTGAGCTGGCGGGCAAACAGGCGATTGACCAATGCGCCCGACGCGGCAGCGATGTCGCCGTAATACGGCTTGATATCGACGGCTTCAAAAGCCTGAGAGACCAATATGGCCACGCGGAAAGTGAAAAGCTGCTGCAATCCATCGCCCACTTGCTGAAAGCGAGCTTTCGCGCACAAGATGTGCTGGCCCGGCTTGGGGGCGCTTCTTTCTCCGTATTGATGCCGGAAACCAAACTACATTCCGCAAAATCAATCGCAGAACGCGTGCGCAAATCTTTGAATATCGGGGCTATCTACGTGAAGGATGGCACTACGGTAACAGCAAGCTTTGGCATCAGTTCCGTGAATGCCACCACCTCGCTCGCCACCCTAGATGTGCTTACAGAACATGCCAACCATGCGTTGTACCGGGCAAAGCAAGGCGGACGCAATCAGGTAGAAATTTACGGACTCAAATAGAAAAATGGACCCATAGACTGGAGATAACGGCAATCTCACGCATACCTACAACAACACCCCAACTTTGTTCTTCCAGCAACGGAGGCAATTCAAGACATAGTTCACACCTTGAAATTTGTAAGCAGGCGGCGTATTTTCGCTGTAGTTCCAACTTCTTGACCTGCATCAATGTTGCTGGATGCAGGGTGTGCATGCTCAAATAGCAGCAGAAAAATACGCGGTATTTCAAATGGCACATTCGATCAATCTAGACAAAAGCAAGTTTCATTTGCTGGCTGTGAATGTGGCTGCAGAACTGTCTGCTGTAAAAGTGCACGGCGAGGCCATTTCACTTGAAGCCATGAATGCCAAGGTTCTGGTTGCACGCGCAGGTTCCATGGCGATGGGTTTTCGCCCCCTCACAGATTTTATGGTCAAGCTGGCAGAGGATATCGTGCATCTGGTCAGTGAAATAGAATCGGAAGCGCTATCGGTCGCACATCAGGCAGTCACACGCCTCAGAACATCAAACGCTGTCAAACTCGCAGAGAAGTCGATGGCGCTAAGCGATGCGCAAGAGGCAAAATATCGGTCGGATCTGCCCCATTTTGTGGAGACAGTGAGAAACCGCGATGCCGCCACCGTTGATAGGCTACTGAACCACGCGTATACACTCACAAAACTTCTGGATGAAATTGTCGAACAGATGCTGGCGGCAAGTGCCGTATCTTCTTCGATCCGTATCGAAGCCGCCGCCATCGACGAGCGCTACTCAGCTTCCTTCAACAAGGTTTCGACCAATCTGCATGAGTTCTCTTCCGCCATTCTCACTACTGTCAAAAACAATCTGAACGTACTCAACCGGGCGCTCAACAAATAAAGGACCTTCCCTGTGAAAGCCACATGCATCTTCGAACGCGGAAATCATAAGTGGATCATTTTTGGGCGCGACCCGGACAAAAAAGAGAAGATCATCGACACCAATCAACATCTGGTGGTGGCGGGTGGTGAAGCTATCCTCTTGGACCCCGGGGGGATCGAGCTGTTTGCTGCGATGCTCGCCGCCGTGGTGCACCATACACCTGTAAAAAGCATCACCAAACTGTTTGCCTCCCACCAGGACCCGGACATAATCTCAAGCCTTGGGCTTTGGGATCAAGTGCTGGAAGATACCGAACTTTATGCGCCGTGGCTTTGGGAAGGGTTTATCCGTCACTTTGGCTGCGACAGCATCACCTACAAGCCTATCCCGGACGAAGGACAGGAAATCAAAGTTGGCGGGCGCATATTGCAGTTTGTACCCGCGCATTATCTACACGCCTCTGGCAATTTTTCGGTTTATGACCCTGAAGCCAAAATCCTGATGAGCGGTGATGTGGGTGCGGCGCTTCTCGGTGACGGTGCACCCATGTACGTGGAAAATTTCGACGAACACACGCGCCATATGAAAATGTTTCACCAGCGCTGGATGCCTTCAAACCGCGCCAAAAACGCCTGGGTCAACCGGGTGCGGGCACTTGATGTGCAAATGATGTCACCGCAACACGGTGCCATCTTCAAAGGCGATGACGTCAAACGTTTCCTCGACTGGCTGGAGGCGCTTGATGTCGGTACGGCGTTGGACTAGTTCGTATCGACATTCACGCTTCCCTTTGGGTTGAGATATGATTCATACAGCTCTGGTATTTTAAACTGGTGTTCTTCTGATGGCCTGCCACTGTGAACTGACGGTGCCGCAATGGAACCGAATTTGCCGTCTGCTACGGGAAAAGATCGGTGACTGGATCAATTATGAGAGAAACAAGGATAATACTCCCTTAATAGTAGAAATAAACAGCAAATAGTTATGTTATTAACTTAAGTTGATAATTAAAATTTACTTACACTGTATTGTATATTCATTGGCTAAGTACTATTTTTTCTTGAAGGTAATTTATGCCCCATTCACTGGGCTAATTTACACCCTACTCACTATGGCGTTGAAGCTATTAGATAATTTCGCCTAGGTTTTCGGCCAAAGGCTCGTGTGAGCAAAGTTGTGTAAAAGTGGTATCGAAAGCGCGGCTTTACTATTCCTGACCTAATGAAACGTAAGGCTCAATATGGATATCCAATGCAAAATTGACGACACCCACCTTACAATTGCGGTCGAAGGCAGCCTTACTTTTTCTGACTATAAGCCGTGGCGCAGCATGTTTGAAACGGCACTTGATGCCAAGCCTCATCAAATCACCTTAGACCTTACCCAGCTCGTCACTTTTGATAGCGCCGCGTTAGGTTTGATTTTAATCTTTCAAGCAAAAGCCATAAACGAAACAATCGAGTTCGAGGTCATCCAACCCAAGGATGGCTTCATGAGACATGCTCTCAAGTGCGCTGACATTCAGTGTGTTCCCAGCCTTGCCTGTCCGCCCGAAGGTGAAGGCTGCAGCCCTTGGGAGCGCGTTTTTGGTCCTCTTAATGTTCGCGGCTAGGCCCTTACCCGAGACGGCATAATATATAATGAAAGAAGCGTGCGGCAACCATGCGCGTTCAGCACCTTGGGCCTGAGCGCTCGCGCGCGCTCCTGATCAATGGCATGCTGCTAAAGTCCTGCTGTGCTCATTTTGGAAATCACTAATGGACTACCCGGTTATTCTACAAAAAACGGTTCGCCGGTTTCTTTGTCACATAGCACCCGGATCATGGCTGCGAATTCCCGTTCGGTCAGGGCTGCGCGTTCCAATAGAGCATCCGAATTCAGGATACGCAGAGTGCCACGCCGCAAAACACAGACACCGGCTTTTTTAAGACTGACAAAAATCCGGTTCACATGCACCTTGGATGTGCCGATCTGGTCCGCCAACATTTCCTGGGTCAGGGGAAACTTCATTGAGGTTTCCTTCAAAACACCAAACACTTTCAAACAGGCAACAATAATGGAACGGCAAAGGCGTTCTTCAGCATTACAATTGCTCAATTCGAAGGTCCTGCTGGCCAGCAACCACAGCAGACGCCTGATCTCGGTCTGAAGGTAACTGAAATACGCATCGCTGCGCCGCATTAATGCGATCACCTCGTCGGTTTCGATCAGACAAACCGACATGTTAGTGAGCGCCCGCACACTATAATCATAGTCGATACCAAAAAGGTTCGCCGTGCCGACAAGCTCGCCCTCACTATATATACCGCCAATGGTGCGGTCCCCCGCATTACTCAAACGGAAAGAAAAAGCCCAGCCTTTTTCGATATAAGCGAGCTGCGTTTTGTCGGCCACCGTCTCCAGAAGCTGGTTTGGCCTAAGCGTACGTTTAACAATAGCAAGATTGGCCTGCGCACTGCTTTCGGCTTCACCATAAGTGCAACCAGAAATCGAGGTGTAAAAGCAGCATACATCGCAGTGTTTCATAAAGAAGCAATCCCACAGTCACTTCACCAGAACAAGTTCTACTTTAATTGCACACCTATGTATAAAAAATTAATCTACCGCCAAAAAGTAACGCTCGCGGCAGTTCAGGTTTCCGCCTGTGAAGTCAACATATGTTGACTTCACAGGCTGCCTAGCCTGCCGTTGCCCTGGGTTAGGTCCAGGCATATAATGAAGGGATTGTCAGGCTTGTCTCCCCTGCTCGAAGGACAAGCCTTGTGAAAACAGGTGAGGTCCTAGGCCTCATAAAACAAAATACATTCTTCAGATCAAGGCGTTAAGTGGAACTCTAGGTAGTTCCACAACCTGCTGCATTGCCTCAAAAAAACCGGAACGTCGAAGGAGAATGTTTATGCAAATTAGCTGTAAAGAAGAGAACGCCGTTCTAACTGTACAAGTGTCGGGTGACCTTACCTTTGCAGACTATTCCCAGTGGCGCACCATGTTTGAATTAGCGCTCTCAATCCACCCCAAAGAAATCATACTTGATCTCAGCAAGCTGACTACGCTTGATTCGGCGGCATTTGGGCTGATCCATATTTTTCAGGCAAAGGCGATTAATGAGGTCATCGAATTCGTGATTATCCAGCCCAAGGATGGTTTTTTACAAAATGCGCTAAACTGTCCGAATATTCAGTGCATACCAAACCTAAACTGCAATAACGGTAAAGAATCCTGTGCTCAGTGGCAGGATATTTTTGGTCCCCTAAAGGTGAAAGAAGACGATACAACTTCCTAGCCATTGACAGCTTTTCTTCTAATTTTTCAGTCAAAAGCTGCTAACGAACGCATTCCCTTCGGCATGATTCAGCCGGAAGAAAAAGGCCACTTAAAATATGCACTCCGCTGTGCAGACCTAAGCTGCCTCGCAAACCTAAAGGCCTTCAACGGCACAGGATACGCGTTACTGCAGCCACCGGGTGCCAGCCCCATGAATTTGGTAATTAAACGGTCATCCACAACAACCCCTGCACCAAATTTCGTCGAAAAATAGCGCTTCGATCATCAATCAGCATTAGTGGCGACTATTCCGCAAAGTATGCAAATTACCTTTTTCAAAAAGATTTCTATACCCTGACCAAAAGAAGCGCTTCGCTCACATAAAAAGCCGATCAAGTTTCCACTGCGAAACATTGCCGCGCTACACGTTGATGTAATATTTACATCCACATTAAAATACAACCGGAAGAAATGTAAATTTTACAAATACAACCATTGACAGTGTTTATTTAAAATACTATTAATAATTGTATTGGTGCTCGCAAAAAACTGGAACGACCCCCAAGTCTACCCACACGCGACACCTCCCTAGGGGGGCTCCTGTGCATCCGGAGCCCCCCACTTGCAAAGCCGTGCAACTTCCCCTTACCGCTCACCAGCCAAGCCACTACAGCTACGGAAAAAACATACATGAGTAGTATTTATCACGTTTTTCACGCAGCTCTTGCCCTTAAAACTGGCTCGGAGTAGCCTGCTTCTGGCGCGTTATAGCACCAGTATTTTTACAATCATTTTCAGGTGTATCCCGATGACAAACAGGCAAAGCGACTATTCTCATCTTGCAGAGGAGATTGTTGAACTGGTCCTGTCGAAAATCCACCGCCTGCCAAAAGATGATCCCAATCTCGTGGTTATCGCCGCTGTCGAAGCCATTGCCTGGATTGCCGCGGCAGAAACCAACAATCATTGCCGTGAACATGAGAAGGATAGCGATGCTGCGATGGAACGCATCGCCGAATATACGCGCCTTTTCACCAACCGGGTCCAGCATGATCTTGCAGAAACTTTTAAGAGCTAAGCCCCACTCAACAGCCACTAACCATGTAAAAAATGATATACTCTGTGACGGCCATCACAGTTTCTTTTGGCACGCCTGCGTCAAACTCACTTCCTGACTGGGATTATTCTCTTTGCCCACGTCTCTTTGCCTATGTCTCTTTTCCATGAGCAAAGGGCGATACTTTTTGGGGGAAGTTATGACACAAGCAAAAGTATCAGACTTGGCGTGCAACTGCTGCGGCACCAATATGGTCCCAGGAAGTCGCTGCTGCAAAAACTGTGGCCGGGTATATAGCGTCGCCGACCTGCAGCGATTGGCTGCTCGCCAGTGGGCAAACGAAATGCGCCCCCTAAAGCTGGCCGTTACTTTCTCCGCAACCTTTATCGTGTGCCTTTTATGGCTCATTACAATCGATTTCACCTAAACAGCAGATCACGGCTGTACACACCATGATCGTCGATAATGTCTGGGATAAAATCTGCTCAGCTTATACCCCCGCCCACCTGCTTGACCCAGGCCGCTTCAAAGCTGTGCCATAATCCTTTGCCGATCAAAAGTGCCTCAAAAAACCGCAAAAGCACCCCAAAAAACCGCTTTTATTCAGCTTTTTCATTCGTTTGCACTACACAGTAACGGTCGATTTTTTCGAACATTTCATCAAAATCGATAGGCTTGTTAATCACATCAACCATACCTGCCTCAAAGAAAGCTTTCTGCTGTTCCGGCAAGGCATCTGCCGTTAGCGCCAGAATCGGAATATGGGCAAACGGGCTGCCCGTCGCCAGTAGCTTTTTTGCGGCCTCAAAGCCATTCATGACAGGCATCTGGATATCCATCAAAATCACATCTGGCAAGCATTCACCGGCCCCAATACGAGCCGCCAGCATATCAAGGCCCGCCTGACCGTCAGACGCAATTTCCACTGTTTCCATACGCGGTGCAAATACCTTCTGCAGCAAGAGCTTGTTAACGATATTGTCCTCAAAAGCAAAAACAAAACAGGGCTTCCCTATGCTGGCGAGGGCTTTATCAGCGGCATTATTCTCGCCACTTGGGTTGCCATCTTCGCTTGCGCCGACAGGCTCGTCTGTGCCGCCGCTAACTTCTGTATTCTGCCCTGAAAGCACAACACTCGGCACCAATTTAAGGTTAGGACCAGCGCCTCCTGCTCCCACTGCTGGCTTATTCAGCATGCGCAAGCCATCAAGCGTCACAAATACCGTCGAGCCCTCGCCCAGCGTACTTTTCAGCGTCAGCCCGCCTCCCATCAAATCCAGGATACTGGCGCTGATCGACAAACCGAGACCCGCCCCCTGCTGGCCACGCGTGGTGCTGCCATCCACCTGGGCAAAGCGCTTAAAAATACGCTTTTGGTCTTCGTTGGATATACCGATGCCGCTGTCTCTGACCGTAATATCAATATGCGCCCAGCCCTCATCGCTCTGCGTAATCGAGGTTGCCACCCAAACATGCCCGCCTTCAGGTGTAAATTTAATGGCATTGCCAATCAGGTTATAGAGCACCTGCTTCAGGCGGGCACCGTCTGTCTCCACAAGCTTCTGGAGTTCATCATTGATTTCGCAGGAAAGTATCAGCTTTTTATCCTGCGCAATGCCGTCCAAAAGCATCACACATTCCCGAACCGTCTCACCGACATCAGTGGGCGCGTTAGTGATGGAAAATTCACCGCGTTCCAGCATGGAGATATCAAGCACATCATTGATAACCGTCAAAAGTGTGTTCGCTGACCCACGCGACAACCGCACCAGTTGTTGCTGTTCTTTGTTCAAGGGCGTTTCACCGAGCAGCCGCAGCATGCCAACCACACCGTTCATTGGCGTACGGATTTCATGGCTCATATTATTCAAAAACCGGGACTTGACTTTGTTTGCCTGCTCAAGCTCGGCGGTGCGGGCCTGCACCAACCGCTGGGTTTCAATCTGCCCCCCCATCATCACCAATACGAAAACACTGAGAACCGCCGTTGTAATCACCGCCAATATAAAAACAAGCTGCAACACAAGCACATCCTCAAAAGCCTTCAAGAAGGCCTCTGATGGCGAGACAAAAAGTGTCCAGTTATGGTCCAACACCTTGATCGTCTGTCGGGTGGTAAACTTGTCAAGCAGCGGAAGAATACTACCACCATCCGGAATATTGCTAGCAAGAAGCTGTTCCCCTTCGGGAGCAGATGTATCCAACAGTCGGTACTGGATATTATCCACCCCTGCCGCCACAAGCGCGGAATCAATCAAGGGGTTGATGCGCACTACACCCGTAGAATAGCCAATTACCTCGCCGTCCACAGAAACCGGCACAAACAATAAAACCCCGTAGGAAGGGGCACTGGTGCCCCTGCTGTCATCCTGAACCAGTTGTAATCTCGGCGTTACTGCGGCACGGCCACTGTTTTGGGTTTGGCGTAATGTAGCAAGGCGCGACGGATTGGTAGAAATCGCATAGCCAACAGCCGCACGGTTGTCCTCGAAGGGCACAATGTAATGCACATAGGTATATCTATCCTGCGCTGGTGCGGGTTCCAGAACGCCGCCCGGCGTGCGCCATGTCAATCCCCGGTTAATCCCGTAAGCTTCTTTGATTGCCTGCTCGGCAGTTGCCTTCTCTGCACCCTTGATACGCCGGTTCCAGGAAACGCTCATCAAGCCAGGCTGAATCCTAAGTGCCGTGCTCGCGATCACTTCATAGGATTCTCGGCTCAGGTCAGGCTCCAATTCGATGACGGCCCCCAAAAGCCGTAGGTCATGGGTCAGATCTACAAGCCCCATACCCATATTCTGCGATATCAATGCTCGGCTATTGGCAAGGCGCTGGCGAATACCATCATCGTTCCATTGCTGCAGCAAGTAAACCACCAGGGCCAATAGCACCAAAACAAGCAACAGACTGAAGCTACCGACAATGCGGCGCGCACCGGCATCCTTGTGCGACGGCATGGCCGCCACCAGAATCACCGGAGCAGCGGTAAGTGCACCGTTGGTATCGCCCAGCCACCATGTTAACCAAACAGTGGCATATTCTTCGGCCCCGATTATGCCGTACAAATAAAGACTTGAGGCTCCGACCGTTGAAGCAAACAGGCTGCAAAAAGGCCCCGCGATCAAGAAAAACAAGACTATATCGGCTGGGCGCGTGATCGTTTCTAAATCAACAAGCACCTTGCGCAAAATAAGATAGGCGATAACGGCTTGTGTGCTGTTACCGAGCGCGATCAGATAATTATGGTACATGCTGGCGGCGTTACTAAGGAAAACCTCCAGGCTTCCGCCAAAAGGTGTATTTACCAGAAAAGCACCCAGCACCACCCCCGGCCAAACCCTGAGGCCATAGAAAAACAGCGCAATCAGTGCCACGCCCGACGGTGGCCAGATTAGTGTCGAATAACCATTATCCAGCGACAACAGGAGCCCGAGCCGCCCCATTATGAAGTAGGCCGCAGCAACCGCCGTTATCCGCAACCAAAGCTGTGGCCCGCGCTGGTTTTTTGTACGGATAGCCGCAAGCAGGGTATTGCCTTCATAGGCACTGACGGTGGCTGACTGAGACTGCATGGCGAGAGTGTAATCGCCTACAATCCACAAATGGTTAACAAACGCACCTATTGCTGCATTTGTTGATCACGCATTCAGCATCCATCTAATTCTTCAGGCACCATCACGGCAGGATTATGCCGCCCACAAAAACTGTCAGCCAATATGAACTGGCAACCCACAAGCAGGCTGGGTAGCGGCATGACAACTGCACATCACTCAGGCCTTTCCCTATAAGCACAGCGTTAACATGGCGGTGTTTTGCGCTTTTCTTTGTATAGCCACTACGCAAACCAGTCAGGATGCCGTCGAAATTGGATAAAGAAGCTTTAAAAGTTGCACCTTGATGATGCTCGGTAAGGAAGCGTTAGGAGAATACTGCTAGGATTTTCATAAGCTAAGATAAGGGTGGTCGCCAACAAGGAAGTGCAATGAAATTGCTCCTGACACCCTTACTGTATCTGGCATCCTTACTGTATCTGGCCTTCCTTAGCAGCACTGCAGCGCTGGCTGACGAAGAAAAACAAACAGACACCAACACCTCCCTGACTATTTATACGGAAAACTACCCTCCGTTGAATTATGAAGAGATCGGCGTAGCCAAAGGCCTCAGTGTCGACCTGCTTCTGGAGATGTTTGACCGTGCTGGTATCGAAAAAGAACGCCATCACATCTTTGTGGTGCCGTGGGCGCGCGGTTACATCGAAACCCAGAAGCGGCCCAATACCATCCTGTTCTCAACAGTACGCACACCAGCCCGAGAAAAACTGTTTAAATGGGTGGGGCCTATCGGGGTTTCACGCATGGTTTTGCTTGCGCGCCGCGACCGGGAAATCGACGTAGCGGGCGGGGCCAATTTTAATATTTATAAATACGGTGTTGTGCAGCACTCGCGCGGCGACCAAGCTCTGCAAGAAGGCGGGGCCAATCCTCGGCAATTCATCTATCTGAACTCGCCTCTAAGTGCGGCCCATATGTTGGCGCGCGGCCGAGTGGATGCCTTGGCATTCGAGCGAATAGTCTCTTTCTGGGTGCTACAAAGACTTGGTTATAAGGTCCAGGATTTCAAAGTGGTACATTCGTTCGACAAACATTACTATCATTACGCTTTCAACCTCGACACCGACCCAGCACTGATTGCAAAACTGCAGGCTGCACTTGATGAACTGCGCGCCGACGGCACTATGGCCGCAATTATTGAAGGCCATATCCCTGGCGCATCACAAATTTTCCTAAAAGAATTCGAATAACTATCATCATCGCTTGAGCGAATAGACTTCACAACCACCCGTCAGATACATTCCTCAAATCTGGTGGCCGTCCCCATCTCATCCCGCATTCAGGCGGGACCATAGCCCGTAGCATCAAAGTTTATCGGTTCACGAACCGCTTCACCCTTTCCTGCTCGCCGCTCACTTTGGCAGCTTATGCTGTACAAAAAAAATGAAAACCAGGTACGCTTGGTGTCTTTATTTATGGCTGATCTGATTTATGTTTGGGCTGAAGTGCCCACTGAAGTGCGCATAGAAAAATCGCTATTAGCGCAAAAGAAAAGCCCGCCCCAAGTTTCAGGTCCTGGGAGCGGGCGCATTCGGTCACTATGGCTATGGTCAAACTAGCAAGCTTCTGCGGAAAACTGCAAGCTTTTTTTTCTAAAAACGTATCAATATCCCTATCAGGCCCTGCTAACCTGTTTTACCAGTTCACATTCCTGTCTTTTTGGCACCTCGTAGCCATGCTCCCAATATTCGAGAAACGTGATCTCATCAAGCTTAACATCCGGTGTTAAGCCTCCAGGCTTTTGTGTGATTTGTATTAACTCTGCGGGTCCACCGATATAAAGCGAGTTACCGCCCCTGCCTGCAAGCGGCCACTCCATTGTCGCAACATTAATTATAAACAAGCCCGTTATTGAACGTCATCAGGCGAACCATATGGCCCGCGTAAGGCTGCGAGCAAAACTGGTCATAATAGCTTGCCGCCGTATTTCTGTTGTGCTTGGGGTCACCTCATACACATCTTGACAGGGCACAGCCCCAAAAGAGGAACGCTCCAGCTTTTCGCCTAGCAGCTTTAAGTGAATATTATCTTTGCCCAACCGCTCACTAAAATAAGGGGAATGCAGTATTGTATAAACCTGCGTCGGGCTGAAAGCTGTTTTTGATTATCTTTTTCGTCGCCCTGGAGGCGTTCTCAACGGGTGGCACGCCGCACCCTATATCCACATATTGATAGTTCAGGATTGTTGACTTTGGCGACCTGAAGCGTTCGCTGGAACTGGCATCCCGGTTCGCACGCACAGTCATCACACCGAGCATAAAGCGTACATTGCCGTCCCTGTCAGCGAGAGGGACATGCAGGCTTTCCACATCTTTAGTAAGCCCATCTTTCATCCTGACCAACCGCAAGAGCCGCCCCGCACATATATAGTCGGAGCAGTTTTGCACAAACCGATCATAAAAGGCCCAGTCCTTGCGCATCATTGCATCAAATATTCGGTAATTACCACCTACACAACCCAGCGTCTGCTCCAGTTCACTGCCAAGCAACCGTACAACCAAATCACCTTTTTCCATCCGCTCAATCAGGAACAAAAAGGGCATAAGGCTCGATACATTTACTGGACTAAAGGTTGTTTTCTGAGGTGCTTGTCCTGGATCTCTCGGCAGAGATTGCCAACATTGGATCAGCTTTGTAAATTCGTATGGTTGTCGCTGCATGTGTGCCTCCTACGCCCCACCATGTGACTCAGAAACGCACTCGTACAAACTCGGCAATCACTGTGCTTCAGTATAGCGTAAACAAGGGGTTAACTCTACTGTTTCTATTGAAGCCATTATAGTTTTTGCCAAAACCTTCTCTAAATTTCATCGATTTGTCACTTGCTGTACAAAATATACAACCTGCCAAAGCAAGGCAGGCCAACGGTTAAAGCCAAAACCGGCCCTAATAAAAATTCACCTTAAATTGAGATGCTTATAGACCTAAATCTGCAGGTAACAAACCAGGCATGGAATACAACCCTTGAGTTATTTATCAAAAGGACTCGGGCTGAACCAACTTATGCACTTTTTACGCTAAAAACTCCCCCGCCTCTTCTGCCTATGGCGTCAGTTGCGCATCCACTGCTGGATGATCACCCAAATGTCGGGCGGCAACATGCTACAGGTTCGTAGAAAGGTGCTCTCTTAAGGGCTTGTTGCGCCCATAGCCCCCCAGAGAAGTGCCTGAGCCAGCCCAAACACAGAATACGGGAAAACTGCCTGAACCCGCGCCGGAGAGCTTTAGAGTAGATGCCGCAAACAGAAGCGGGAACACGGCAAAGCTTGCATCAAAAAGCATTCAAGCTTTTCAGATTTTTTCTTCAGCTTCCCATTCTGCGATCTTGGGGCCTGCGCTCAAGTCAAAATAACGAAACTTTCCAAATCTATTCTCAACTTTATCCTTCAGCCGCGTACGCGAGGGCGCATATTCTTCCATCACATCACTAATGCCGCACAGATGATCAACACGCCCGTCCCTAGATGCGAGCGGCAAATCAATATGGCGGAATTTAAGCTCGCGACCATCGATCGTTAGCATGGTGCGTTCCACATAGCCCCCGCAGGGAATACTGCATATATAGTCGTGATGCTCCGCGAGAAGCGCCGCATCCTCTTCAACGTGTGCGGCCAGATAATCTTTACCCAAAAGCTGCTGAGATGACATCGCGTCAAGCGCCACGCCCCAATAACGGACACGGATAATCCCCTTGTTGTCCCGTTGCATACAATAAGCCCAGTCACTGGCGTATCCCAATTCAGCAGGGATAAAGTTCTTGAGTAGCGGCACAATCTCATCGCCGCGCCTAAGCAACTGCCACCATTTGTAGAAATCGTCCAAATTTAACGTAGATGCCCCGTTCATACAGTCATACCGCTTGCCCTGTGCATCCTGCCCAAGGGCACCCGCGTCTGCCAGGCTCAGCACTGAAGGTACTTTTGGCTGCAAGGGCGAAGTACAGTGACCACTGCCAACGGCTCTCAATGTCTCTGCGACAGGGCCTGTTTTCATAGCGTCACTGGATTTCATGTTCGCACGCTTTCATTTCTTATATCTTGTGGCTTTCACCACCTGCTTCAGGCCGCAGTCTCATCGCTTTTTCTACAGCAACTGTCACCTTTGTCCTCTGTCAGTATGACAGACCTTCGTTCCTTCACCTGTGACAGCTATCACAACCGCTGAATTCAAGGTACACAGCCCCAGTCACCCTTTTACACCGATTTAAAAATAGGCCAGCCGCCCCTTAGCTCGCCTGTAGGGCCTTCACCCAATCATAGCCTTCGTCGGGCACACCGCGTCCGAGATCAACATAGAAAAAATCAATGATGGTTGAGGTTGTCAGCACCGCTTCTTCCCCAAGCGGCGACAAATGCATCAGATCGGCCCCCATCATGCCAACTACATATTTGATATGGCCTGCATCATCGGCAAGCGGAAAGCTTTTGCTGGTGAGCTCATAACCCTTGTCGTTTGAAAGCCTCACAAAGCGCCGAAGAACTGCGGCGCAAGGCTGACGAGCCATGTTTTCATGAGCTGACTTGAAGAAGGCCCGTTCATCGCCTTTGTATAAATCAAGGATATTTACGCCGGTCATCGGACGCTCCAGCGCTATATCAATCGCCGTGCCGGTCAAGCGGATAAACAGTTCATCCTCGCTGGCATACTCCATCATGAAAAGGTTTGGCAGCAGTTTTGGCACCGCCATAGGATTAAACTGCTTGCGCGTAGGGACACGGAACGCACCATCCCCCGCAGCAGAAACCGTTTCCTGCAACCGACGCCAATAGGCCTCGAAATCTGCAAACATGCGCTTACTTACATGCATCAATAGTACCTCACGGAAACCACCGCTCCCATCCCACTTAGTTTAGTTGGAAGCCCTTAAAAAGTGATGAAAATCGGGAGCACACCAAGGCCTTTTACAAAAGGCTGACCTCGGAAGCATGGTCTATTCAAGGGTTGTTTGCAGGTGGTGCCATTTCTGACTGCTTCGCCTGTGTGCAAGGCGGCTGTTCCGGCACAGTTTTTGGCACACCGTGTCCCATATCCACATAAATTGGCCTGGCATATTCAGTGTGGCTAATTCCGGCGGCCAGCACGTCGCCAATGGTGTACTCACTGCCCTCCCGTATATGTTCGGTCGGCGCATGTACATGTTGGCGGTACTGGATATCGTATAATCCCATGGTAAAAACAATCTTGTCCTGATCATTGGCGACCGGCACATCAAGGCTTTCAAGCCGCAGCGAACTACCGTTCAGAAAATGTATCGTACGCCGGATGCGTACCCCGCAAGGCACATCCATTACCGTATGAAACAAGCTGCCAAAAAAAGACCGTTCCTGCGGCGGAATATTGTCAAAAAAGCTGCTATTAACCAGCGTACCATCTCCCGACACATCAACTGCGGTGCCAAGATAGCGAATAAAAATTCCTTCAACCGTACGCTCCAAAAGCGCCAAATTTGGCAACATATCACCAATACGATCAGGAGAATATTGAACCCGGCGCGGCACCTTGCCGCCTGCTTCTTTCGATAACTCATACCAATGATCAAGAAAGGATTTCTCTTTACACGTCATGTCGGGTCCCCGCGCGCTTTGTTCGCCAGCGTGCAGCTTCGGCTTGCCTGTCTTGCCAATTAAACCCCGCCCGGATTTATCCTTTGGCGCGTGCATGAAGACCCCGCTGTCGCTCAGCTCTACTTCCCGAAAGTGCGCCGCGTCCCATATGCACCACATCTTCCTTGAGCCAGAACGGTAGCAGCCCCAAGTTTATATTTCGCTAACGAAACCAGTCCCATATCAACCTACAGCTCGCCCTGCAACTTGTTCGAATTCGAACCCCAAAACCCTAACCACACCAGCTATCCAAGGCTAACAACTTGAAAAGCATATAGTTTATACTTTGCCCGAAACCTGCCTGGTTGGGTGGGTTTGTTTCCTGCCATCAGGCAGTTGGACAAAATGATATTCTAAAACAGAAGGTTGTTTTTGAGTTCATCGAAGTGCCCAACGAGCCTGGCAACGCGAAAGCGATCATCAAAAACACCACATCTCGGTTCCGGCGTAGCCCACCCCTACTGTGAAGCCGCTTACCGGAAAAACAGCAGAAGTGTACCTCTCAGCCAAACCACTTTGAATACTTCGTTTTTTCTTTACAGAGCAAGGTTCACTCCCTTAAATCTGCCGGGGCCTCATCACATCTGATTGCCAAACTCATTGATAGACCGTTCGCAGGTTTCGCCTATGTTCACTTTCCCTGCGATTATACCTCAGCACCTGAAGTATCAAGTCGTACCAGCCTGCTAAGCGGCAAGCTCAACCGGGCCGTAGTTCCCTGTTCCAACTTGCTGTCCAAAGTGAGCGTACCTTCATGAAGTTCAACAAATTTTTTGACGAGTGCAAGCCCTACACCGACACCACCGTGCTCCCGCGTAAGAGTATCCTCGCCCTGATAAAAGGCTTGGTTGGCCGCCGCCAACTCACTTTCCGTCATGCCCTTGCCTTCATCCCGGACAAAAATTTCCAATCGCCCGGTTGTTGGATCGATGACGGTACCCAAGCAAATTTCACTGCCGGCGCTAGAGAACTTCACTGCGTTGGACAAAAGATTAATCAAGCAACGCTGAATAAGTTTCTCATCAGCAAAAACTTCGATACCTTCCAAGCTATCTCGGCGGATTGTAAGATTTTTTTCCTGACACCGTACCTGGAAAAGCTGGCCTACCTTTGCCATGCAGTCATCCAGCCGAAAGCTGCTTTCGTGCATTTTGTACTTGCCTATGTCCAGCGAAGTAAGATCCAGCAAATCTTCAACAATGGCCAGTAGGTGCTGGCCACTCTCGAATATCAATCGAGCTGGTTCAACAACATCTTGGGGCAGCCTTTTCGCTTCCGCCTCCGCATGCAGAAGGTTGGAAAAGCCAATAACGGCATTCAGCGGCGTCCTTAGCTCGTGACTAATGTTCGCCAAAAACTGAGATTTGGCAGCATTGGCTGACAAGGCTTCCATGCGAGCATCATTTAATTGCTCAAAGGTTAGCGCCAACGCGATAATATTGGCAACTGAGCGTGTGAACAATATGTCCTCTTTGTTCCAGGCACCCAAACGTTCGTTCCGCCCGGCAAATACAATACCCGTCAGTACACCGCCCAAGATCACCGGGCAAAATATGATGGCTTGATCCCTGTCTGGATTGGCCTCAGCGGCGTACATCTCGGAAAATCTGGGATCAGTCGCTATATTATCGCTTACGAACATCTGCCCCCGCGCAATTACAGGCCCGATCGCAGGAAACTTGGCCACATCCATCTGGCGCGTCATCTCGCCAATCGGCTGAGCGGGCGCATACAGATGTTCACAAAGAACCGCGTCCTTGTCGTCACTGAGCGACCAATAGGACGTAAGGGACGCATTTAATGTGGTACAATATTGCTCTAAAATACGATCAATCGGGTTTGGGCCTGCGTCTTTATCTTCCTTTGGTAAGGCATGCTCGGCCAAAATAGCCTGCTGTTTGGTCAGAAGATGTTCCCGCGCCGACACACGTGACAAGAGCTGCGCCGTAATGGTGCGCGAACGGCGATAAAGCAAAATCGATAGAAGTGTTATTACCGCCAGAGGCAGCGCAATTACCTGTACAAGCTGCGTACCGGGATGAACTTGCCGCCAAAAAAGCGGAACAAACTGGTCGTCAGAGACAGCAGAGAGTAACATTTGCGCGTCTTCAGGCGTATTGTCAGAGCCAATTCTAAACCCATTCAGGTTGAAAGAGCTTGCTATCTCGCCCAACGCCGCCGCGTCATAGGCCCCAAATATAACGAGCACCGGGATGTCAGAGCCAAAATCGACCGTCACTCTTTTCGGGTCGGAAATAAGAAACGGAAAGGCACCCCAAGCGTATAAAGTCCCTTCATTTGCGCTGTAGCCAACATAAGGTCCCCTTTCCGAGAACTGTTTGTCCGCCACAATCGAGGCCATTGTACGCGCGACAGCATCAAGCTCTTTTGCAGCCGTCCCACCATGTTGGAAGTAAGATAAAAGCACACCCTCTGCCCGGTTCACAACAAACAGCCCGGTTAGTCCGTCTATATCGTCAATGGCCTCGTAATAATTTTCCTGAAGCCACGCTTCGTTGCGCTCCACCAAAGCATTCTGAACGGCGGTGTCCCAATAGGCATAATCTCGGGCAAACTTATAGGATTGCATACCAAGAACACTCAGCATGGCATCTGTAAGCGCCCGATCATTTTGAAGCGCGCTCTTGTTTTGGTTAACCGCAAACCAGGAGGTTCCGATCGCTACCGTAGTGAATAAAAGCACGAGCACAAGAATGATCGGGCGACTAATCGCACTTAAAATCTTATCGGTTTCAGAATAGTCCAACGGAACGTTTCCTTCATACCAACTGACGCCAAAGCTATGCCAAAGACCTTTTAGAATTTTACACGCAGTGGACTCAATTTTTGACAATATGGAATGGTGCTAATTTATCGTATCTTGCATAGCTTGGTTCTCGGCCTCAAGGGATTAACAAAAAACACCTTTAGTTCCCATCAGAATTGGCAGTGCTGAATTGACTGAATTCTATCCTAACTTCATGATTTTATGTGTTTATTTATGTGGATTACGTCGAATTTTCTCTAACGCTTTTCCAACCCCGGTATTTCCATGATGCGTTCGTAATGCGCCTTCAATATCGCATCATAGCGGCCTGTTGCCCTCAGCGCGGTGAGCCCGTCGTTGAAGGCCTTGCAATGGAAATCCTTGTGGAAATGCGCCACATATTTGAGCGGTTCCATAATAGGATGGCTAACAATTTCCCTGTAATCCCCCGTCTCGTCAAACAGGACTTTCAAACTGTGACGCAGAATCCATTCATCCCCCACCACCGTATCAAAACGACCTTGATACAAAAGGTCCAAATGGGTTTCCTGAAAGGCCACTTCTACATAGTGCGGACTTTTTTCCACTGCGGTTTTGAAAGCTGGCCGCATAAAACGTGTCGCGCCCTCGAACGACAGCACCGCATAATTGGAAAGGTCCTCGATCCGCGCAAGCGTTAGCCCTGCCTCCTTGAGCGTCACCGCCACATTGGCATGCTCGAAATAAACATCCGTAACACAGCCACCAGTTTTCACATCCTGCAATTGCAGCAAAAGCCCATCCGTGCGTTGATTGACAAAGGAAAGCACCATACGGTTTATCGGAAACTGAATAAATTTAGCCCTAAAGCCCCCCTCTGCCAGAATGGCTGTCACCAGATCCACCTCTATGCCACCCGTGGCCCCGCGCTCAGTATAAGGCGGCAAGTCCACACGGCTTGCCAGCGTGATCTCTTCCTCGTTCGCAAAAGCATTTGCCGGTTTTAGAAAAAGCGCCAAGAACTGCCCAAAGAAAAATATAGCCAAAACCACCACAATCTTCTGTATCGTGGCATCAAAAATTGCCGTTCCTGTATTCCTGAGGCATCCGTACAGCATCAATTCGTTTTCCTGGGTTTCGTAAATTTCCCTGCGAGCAGCATAGCGGCACGCAATTCATCAGTATTAGATCAGAGCCTGGGCCTGAGCTGCATCGCGGCAGGCGTCACTTTGTAACAGCGGCTAAGCCTGAGTATCTTGCCACTAATAAGCATCAGTTCCCGATCAGCAGGCAGCAGCGCACCAAGCGGTGCAAATGCCCCAAAAAGGCCCGCTATATTGAAAGCAATATGAGGTTTACTCCTCAGGCAGTTTTTTGATAACGGTGTTGATACGTTCAATCAGGCTTGGGTCCACTGATTTACTGCAGAGCATATAAACAAGTTTGCTTTCGTCCCTGCCCTCTAGGTGCAAAGGCATAATGCTTTCGGCACCTGGTATGCGCGTGCGGTAATAATCTATCTGGTCACTAGTCACCATGGCATAATTGACCCGGCGATTCGCCAGCAGGACTATAAGATCTTCGTCTTCGCCGCTCACGAATAAATGCTGTGCACTACTAGCCGCGAGCCTTTTGTCAAATTCGGTGCCGTAACTCGCACCTTCGATAAACGCCCCGCGCAACTTTTTGTCTGCCAAAACGTTAAAGATGTGTTCGTGGCGCTCAAACAGGTGCAGTTCCTCCGCCCGGACGGCGAATGTGCTTGCAGAAAATGCCATAATTGGCAGGCTGTATTGAGCATAAGCTGCACGTTCTTCAGTGTAACCATACCCTGCCACACAGAAAGGCCCGGCGTCTATTCTCAGGTCACGTAGCATGCGTTTGAAGGTGCTGTTTTGCCAGCGCGATTCAATACCCGCCACCTTAAGAATTTCCTGCACCTTTGTTGCTAATTTGCCTTTTAGTTCACCGTTTTCCTGCCACGTGAAGGGCGGATAGTTTTCAAATTGGAACAAAAGCATTTCCGCATGAGCTGCTGGCGCAGAAAACATCAAAGCACCAAGAATGCACAGCCGCTGAAGCATTAAATCACCATTTTTGCCCCTAAGGGCAAACCTTACCAAGCACCCCCTGCATGCTGCGTATCATACAAGAAGCCTATCGGCTACCAGTTAACAAGTGGTAAGCTAAATAGTAATTTCGTACATTTTTTTAGGTGCGCCCAGTTGTCAGGTTCAGGCACCTGCCCATCTGATCGCAGCATTTTTTGAGGCACCACAAGGCTGGAGCGAACTCTATGGTCAAATGCACATCCAACGCCGCGCATATTACTTGACCCTGTCCTTACTCCATCCTTTATAGTAGGCCGCAAAATAATTACAGGGTGAGGGACTGCTGGATGCTAGAATGGTCAACGAAAACATGGGGTGGGAAGCGCTCTAAAGTGAAAAAACAAAAACTACACAAGTTTGTCGCGACCGCGCATAAGTGGATTGGGCTGTTTGTTGGCCTGCAGGTACTGGCCTGGACCGGAGGCGGGCTGGTTATGTCGTGGCTGCCAATCGAGGAAGTGCGCGGCGAACATAAGGTCGCGAAAAATGATCCGGTGCCGCTCTCGGGCAACCTGATGGATTTTTCAGCACTCTCCGAGCAGACGAATGCCCCCATCCTGCAACTGGCATATGAGAATTTGCTCGGTAAACCTGTCGCCAAGCTGCGGCTCGAAGACGGCAGCCGCCAAATCCGGGACGGATCGACAGGTGCGTTGATGACGCCGATCAGCGCCGAACTGGCGCGTATGATCGCGGAAGCTGATTATAATCTGGACGCGCCTGTCAGCGCGGTGATTGAGCTTACGGAAAACAACATTGATTACCGGGGGCCACTCCCTGTCTGGCGAGTAAATTTCGCCGATGAAGAAGCCTCGTCTATTTATGTATCGCCCACGCAGGCCCGTGTAGTCGCACGGCGCTCAGACATGTGGCGACTGTTCGACTTTGTCTGGATGCTGCATATCATGGATTATGAAGAACGGCACGATTTCAACAATCCACTCTTGTTGACCTTCTCGGCCTCAGCAGTGTTATTTACCATCTCAGGCATCTTCCTGGTCTTCTTCCGCTTTTACCGCAGGGATTTCAACTTCATCCTTGGCAAGCGCAAAAAAGGCTAACACAGTCCCCGCACATTCGGAGGAACAGCATGCAAGCATGCAGGCCGAAGCAGGGTTTTTCTATACGGTATTGGGCTGGCCGCGCTATAAAATGGGCGCGGCCCTGTCAGCCATAAACACCAAACACTATGCCCCGGCCTACTGTTTGATGTTTGATGTTTGATATTTGACCATAGTTCAGACGTATCGGTTCCGTTGGACCACCGCGAGCGATGGGTACGGCACAAATTCCCGCGCTTCGAAACAACGCCCCGCACACCTCTTAAAAAGGCGCTGTATCTGGGCCGCTATATCCAAATATATTCAGCCCCACATGAATTATGTCATGACAGCCAAGGCTGTGCTCGCCGCGCTTTAGCAGCCATGATCCAGCTTCATTAAACCGTCACCACCGAAATCAACTTCAAGGCTTGACCTTACAGTAAGGTTCAGGGTGTATAGTTGATGCGAATCACGGATTAAGGTGCCCAAATGGGGCAAACAGAGCACGGTTCGGCTTAGTTACCGCGCCCCGCGCTATCAGCCAAAGCCCACGGCCCGGCGGCAGCGCAAGGAGATATATGATGAGCTACCTGACGATCGGCAAACTTGCCGTGCGTACTGGCGTCGGGTCGGAAACGATCCGCTATTATGAACGCAGCGGCTTCCTGCCTGCCCCTGACCGGCTGCCCTCGGGCTACCGGATTTACGGCGGCGACACCATCAATCGGGTGCAGTTTATCAAAGAAGCCCAATCGCTTGGATTTTCGCTCGCAGAGATTAAAGAGCTTTTTGCCCTCACCGATGATCCAGACGCCGACTGCGCCCAAGTGAATAAGCACGCTCAAGTGAAGCTCTCGGAAATTGACGACAAAATCAAACGCCTTAGCCAAATGCAAACCAGCCTCAAGCGGCTGGCTAAATATTGCCCTGCAGACGAGCAACCCCTCAGCCAGTGCAGCATTATCAACCATTTATACGGCTCGGAGGATGAGCAAAATGACTGATCACACAAGCGGCTGTCACCAAGACCACAGCACTCCCTCCAAGGCACCCGGTTGCCACCAAGCTGCCGTGACAGAAAGCGGCCATACACCCAGTTGCCATGGAACCGGGAAAGGCAGGCCCGACTTTTTGCTCTGGGGCTCACTTGGCTCGGTAACACTTTTGTATCTGGCAACCGTCTTTACCCCCGGTGCGCTCGCTTCCGCCAATTGGCTAACCGTTCTCGGCACCACTGTGCACGAGTTGGTAAACACCATCTGGTGGGGCATTCTCATCGGCATGCTGATGGTGGCCGCGCTTGCCAAAGTCCCGCGCGAATTTGTAATTGCTGTTCTGGGCCGCAAGGCGGGGCTACGCGGCATCATCCGTGCCACACTAGGCGGTGTCCTGTTAGACCTTTGCAGCCACGGCATCCTGATGGTGGCGGCCAAGCTCTATGAGCGCGGTGCCACAGCCGGCCAGGTGATTGCGTTTCTGGTGGCAAGTCCCTGGAACAGCTTTTCGTTGACGATTGTTTTGGTTGCGCTTGTTGGCCTTAAGTGGACGCTCTTGTTTATCGGATTTTCCTTAGTGATCGCCGTTATCGCGGGACTGGTGTTTGACGGGCTGGTAACGCGCGGTACCTTGCCCGCCAACCCCAACCGGCTCGACCTACCAGAAAGCTTTCGTTTCTGGCCTGCGGCCGCGGCTGGCCTCAAAGCCACACGTTTTAACAGTACCTTTTTCAAGGAACTAACGATCTCGGGCATAACCGGCAGCCGCATGGTGCTGCGCTGGATTCTGTTTGGTGTATTGCTCGCAGGGCTGGTGCGCGCCTTTGTCGACACCGCCAGCTTTCAAACCTATTTTGGCCCCAGCCTTATGGGCCTTGGCCTCACCGTGCTGGTCGCTACCATTATAGAAGTCTGCTCAGAGGGCAGCACACCGATCGCCGCTGATCTACTCACCCGCGCTGGTGCGCCTGGCAACAGCTTTGCTTTTCTGATGACAGGCGTTTCAACCGACTATACCGAGATTATGATCCTCCGGGATACCACCAAGTCATGGAAATTCGCGCTTTTCCTGCCACTGGTGACACTGCCACAGGTTCTCGTTATCGCGTGGCTGATGAATATTGCCTGATGGCGGCGCGATATTCTTAAGGTTCCAGCTCCACTTCAATGCCGCCAACAAAACGTGCGGCGGCATTGAAAATCAACCCCTCCAGAAGCCCCGCAGCAAAGCCAACTGCAGCAAAAATGGCTGGCATGCCGATAAGCGCCATAAAAGCAAGGGCGGTGCCCATATTCAAAGTGCCGGTCACAACCTCGTAAAGAAAGCCGCCCACCGAATAAAGGATGCCCGCCCCGAGCCCGACAAAACCCGTAGCAAGCCCCTGAAAATTCGCAAGAGACAAGATATTCACCTTTTTCAGAACGGCCATCATGCTTCCTTTCCGGGACATATGCGGCACTCAGTTGTGCGTCGAATAAGTTGAACCCTACATTTAGTGTAAAGACTTCGGGTAATGTAAAGGCTTCTGGCGCGAAATTACACCATTCGCTCGCTCACTGACTGACAGCAGGCACAGCCAGGAAGTTGTCGATCAAATGTAAAGGCACGCCTTGCTTGGCAATAAAAGCCTTAAGGCTGCCATCTTCGAACGTGGCTTTGATGCGGGCACTGAAAGCATCGACCAGCGCCTTGGTGCGTGCGCTCGCACGGCAGGTCAGGTTGTTAGGATAATCCAGCACCGAAAAATCCGGATTGTACGGCAATATTTCTACGCCAAGCGCTTTAAAGCTATACAGAATGTCAGGCACACTGCCGATCATGGCGTGACCGCGCCCGGCAAGCAATAATTTGATCTTCTCGGTTTCGGTCTCAACATTCAAAAAGCGTGCGCCAAGGCCTAGGAAATCATGGTTATAATTCTCACCTAAAATCTGAATTAGAAGCATATCGCGCATATCCTCAAGTCGTGCCAGCACCGGCTCACCAGGCCGAGAGAAAATATAACTTTTGGAGATAAAAACCGGCAGACTTTCTATAAGGTCAACCTGCTCGGCGTCCTTGAAAAACATATCAAATGTCTGAATCGGGACTGGGTAGACGCATTCAGCCTGGCCGTGGACCACCCGCCTGAGCGCCTCTTCATAATTCACATAATCAATTTGATAGTTAGCGACACCGTCCGCGGCCACAAAACGAAATAACTCATTGAAAAGCCCGCTGCCATCGGCTCCGCTGGTGATCCCCCACGCCGGGACGATCAATTTCACGGGCCCTTCATCATCTGCGCGCAACGGTGCCGCCAAAAAATAGAAAAAACAAAAAAACAAAAAAACACGTTGTAGCAGAGTTCTCTCCTATAAAGTCCTTTGCACCGGACCACTATCTGGTTTCCGGCGCGGCTTTTGAATTTTTTGTTTGGCGGGCACCCCCACACCGACATCAATAAAGCTGAAATCATGCGCCGCCGTGGTCGCATGTTTAATCGCTTGATAGGATGGCATGGGGGTATCGCGGATCACATTTATCATACCAGCAATACATTTAACTGTACCTTCTTTGTCCGCCAGTGAAACCGACAGCAACCTAAGCTGGCTCCAATACTCATGGAATCTATCAAATGCTTTGGGGGTCTGCCTGTTCATATTCACACCCTACCTTTTAGGGTGTTAAAAACCAGTTACCGAACGGCAGCAAATCATCGCCGCCGTATCATAAACCCATGGGCACCCAGACACATTACCCCAGCCGCACCTGCATACATTAGCGCTGCAGCGCGACAAGCGCACCAAGCCACTGCAGCCCTGCTTCATAGCGGCGCTTCAACGTCCAGCGGGAGGCGCTCACACCCAACGAGCGGCGCACCTTGGCCCAGGGAACACGCGCCTGCACTTCCCCATCCTGATGCCAGGCGGTCCAGAACAGGATCTGCCGGTCAAGAATATCAGGGAGCAGCGTCAACAAATCCAGGGCGGGCTGCATCTGGTCAATTTCCTTTGGGCTGAGACGCACCCGGCTCCTTGCTGCCACGCTGCTAACAGGTGCTGCCGGATAACTGCCCGCTTCAGCCATCATTTCAGGCCACAATGCACCGCGCATATGCAAAAAACCGCGCTCTCGGTCAGGCAGGCGTCTGAGTGTCCAGGTGGCTCCGACCAATCGTTTTTCCACGAGCTGTGCAAGCGCCTCTTTATCGCTTAGGTCCGGCATCCGCGGCTTGGGTCGCATGTCACAGGCTTGGCCTTCTACTGCCCTGACTGGCGTTTGCTCCAAAAGCCGTTTGCGATGCTGGTTTTCTTCAACCAGTTCAAGCGCGGTCTTTTTGAGGTCTTTCTCTTGTGTCTGCTGCATGGGTTGCTCACTTCTTCTCTGATTGATGGTAACTGTTTTGATCTACGGCTGCGCCCTCTGCCCGGTACGGCGGCAACTGCCAACCCCACCCAAGTCCATATTCTTCGTAAATATCTGCAGGAATTGCGGGATTGAAACGGCATTTAGGGTCAGGCCCCAAGCCTGCGGACAAAAACTCTGGGTGGCCGTGCGGCACGCGCCAGTTCCGGCTCAGGTAATCACCTCGAAACCGGCTATCTTTGTCCCCCAAAAAACGCCGCCAATGTTCTGGTTTGGTCCGATCGAATGGGATCGCGGCGGCTTTTGCAGGGCGTGCGGCGGCGTGAGCACTGCCCGACGTTACCGCACCAAGCCGTTTGTCACGCGCCTCCAGAACCGCGCGAGAATAATATGCAAGATGCTGTGGCACCTTGCCTTCCTTTGCCAGTTGGCGCGCTGCCAACCGCCGGATCGTAGGCAGCATATCCAGTTCATGATCCGCGCCCGCGGCACTCCATTCAACAAGTATCGCTTCGTCAAGATACAAAGGATCAAGGCCTGCAGCAGCGGCAATTTCGCCGTGCGCTGTCTCCGCCGGCTTGCTGCTACCTATTAATTTTGTTTTGGCTTTGGTTTTGGTTGCTTGGTCGTTTGGTTTACCACTTGGTTCAGCGCTTGCTGCAGCGTCTGCTTTGTTTTTGGTCGACACCGATGGTACAGCCTCAGTGATTTGTCGAGGCCAACCCGCCTCAAATTTTTGGCTCGTTTCACTTGTCTTGCAGAATTGATCCGTAGCTTTACCACTGCGCGCTTGCTTTGCCGCTGATGCCCGTCCTCCCTTGGCACCGTTCAGGCGGTTTCGCTCCACTTTCTCAGCAACTGTTTCATAAACACCTGTTAGTTTTTTCTGTTGCCACAAACCGCCAGCTACAGTGAAAAACTCAGCCAGTACGGGCCTCAGGCGCTTCCATTTGGTAGGACTTACACCCGCCATGCGGGCCAACTGACGGTTATCGTCCTTGAGGGCGCAGCCACGTGTACGCCAAGCGCACATTAACAAAAGAAGATACGCACCGTGCTCTTCGGTTGTAAGGTGCCGGGTATCGGCAAGATAGGCATCTGTAAAAAATGGTAAAGCAGGGAATTCAGCCACATAGCTCTCCTTATGAAGCCTCCCGTGGGGCAAATCACAACATGCATCGGCACGGCAAATACACACCTGCGGGACGGCAGAATAAAGCCCCCACCCCCGCAAAGAAGGCGGAAGGCAAGAGCTTTAGATAAAATTTAGTGGACGCTTTTCCGTGTTGGAATTACGACATTCATAATTATTTACGTTTATCGTAATAATATCCAGTAATTTTTTCAAAAATATTCATTGCAAACTTTACGGAAATCGAAATACTAGGCGTATGCCGCACCAAATGTGGATAAAAGCGGCCCTGAAAGCAAAAGGGTTCAAGCTAAAGGACATGGCCGAGGCACTTGGCATCACAGCGCCTCGGGTCACCGATGTCCTGCGCGGATCGCGCGAGGTACAGTCGGACGAACTGGCGGCGCTTGCAGAGCTGCTTGGCATGAATCTCAAGAGCCTGCTCGCGAGCTTGAAGGCCGGGGAGCACAAAGAGTTGCCCTATGCCGATAGTCGCCTCGCGGTTCTAGGCCACCTGATGGGCGACGGCACGCTGACCCCCTTATCGCCCCAGGATACTTTGAGCTATGTGGCGCTGCCGCCAGACGCCCAAACCAGTGACGGCCTCAGTTGTTATGTGATGGGTGACAACAGTATGGCGCAGGAAATTAAAGCTGGCGACATCATCATCGCCGCCGATCCTCGCAAGTTTTTCTACCCAATGGTGCCGGGTGCGCTGTTTCTGGTACGTGTTGGCGCAGAGAAATTGGCGCTCAGGCAATTTGTCAAATCGGATGGCGGCGAGAACTGGCTCGTGCCGCTACCCGAACATCCCGACCCCAAGCTCTCAAGCTGGCGCTTTAACATGCTCCCCCCTGCACTCGACGACAAGGCGGATACTGGTGCCACCGGAACACTCAATCCAGGCCAGAACGTAGAAACGAGTTCAAAAACCGACAAGGAAATTCCTGCTGGTGGAATCGTACACACCGGGCACATTGCTGCGGCTGTGCTGTGGGTACATCGGCGCTACATTCCCTGAGAACCCGTTTAAAACCCGATAATTTAAACGAAGCAGCCACTTTCTGACCCGGCCTTTTTATTTTAACCGGCGATACTGGCGGCGATACTGGCGGCGATACTGGCGGCGATACTGGCGGCGGCTCTGGTGGTACGGAGCGCTGGCTTAACGCCGCATCTGACCGCGCGGCTGGCAACAGCACATTCGCGGCTGGCTGGCCATCAACTGACGTTTCCTCCGTCTTTTTTATCTGTTTCTTTACTGAACGACCTCCATGGCGTTCCCGGAAGGCCCTGGTTTTCATGCCAACCACCTTAGCTAAACGTCGTACGTTAATGCGCATGCCAATCCCTTGATCTGATTCTGCTATCTTTCCCTTTTAAATGCCTCTCTCCGGTAAGCTCTTTCAACCTGCTGACCAACAACCAGTAACCCGCCATACGCACCCGCCCGAAAAACGAAAAACAATTTTCAAGCGTAAGGTGGCAACAATATGACAATTATAGGTTTATATATTTTTACTATATAGGGAATATGGAATTAAATTCCAGTCATATATTTTCGTTATTCGTAATTTTATGCTGGACATAATTTTCCGTTTATCGTAATATTTGTACATCGACACCGATGAAACGGTTGAGACGACCCCGCTGGTTGCCCGTTGCAGCCAGGGCACTCAGGTACAGTAACCGCTTGGTTTACTGGAAGGGAAACGGCACAATCAGTGGCACAGATACAGGCACCTTGTGCCAGCTATGTGCCACGAGTGACTACTCCCACGCCGAAGTGTCAAAGGCGGGCTCTCAAAACCCCCAGTACGGCCAGGCTGTCATAGCCTGCCCGCTGCGGTTTCGCTGATGCGGCCTTTTTGGCCGAAAAGCGTAGTTTTTTCTTTTTCATTTGGTAGTCGTGCCCAACGTTTCGCGCGCAAAAGCCGGAACGGGCGTCAGACCAATAGCCGCCAACCAATGTTGGCAGCAGGCCGCGCGGGGCACCACGCTCCAACGCTTGCAGGTTATAGGTCAGGCATAAAAGGCGAACCATAAGGGTACGCTTCAATACCAAAGGGGAGAGCCATTTGCCCTATGATAACCAAACCAGTCAGCAGGCCTTTAGCCCAAGGCCCGCTTATACCCGCGGTAGCAAATGTCCCTCCCCCTGGCTGCCGACGAGGACGACTGGCCTTGAGGTTCATCTGCGCCGCGCCCGAATGGCCGGTGTACGCCGCCACTGGCGGCTGGCAAAAAGGCTCTCCCCCTCCATTAAGGCCTCTGATTTAAGAGGCTGGTTCATCGATGCTTTCGATGATGGGCACGTACCAACAAGCCCGCTGAAACGCATTCTCTGGCTGATCGAAGTCCGCGCAAGGCATCGCCGCAGTGCCAATACTCTTGCTTCGCTGCGCATTGATGCAGCAATCTGGCGCGAGATTCAGCGGCTGAAGGCCGGAGAACCACCCCTAAACAACCAAACTGAAAAATATTCATTTTTTGACGAAAACATTCCCAGTTTTCCTGACTAGAACGTCAAGCATATGAGGAGGGGCAAGAGCAGCAACTTCCCTGGTGCTGTAGTTACCGCTTCCATGTCGGTGCTCAATCCTGATGTCTCAAGCCGACACAGGCGTAACAACTTCCTCATGCAAGGGGGTGGGCTTGCTTATCCTAGCCCATCCCCTGCACCAATGATGCCCTTTCCTCTAGCAGGAAGGGCTGCCCCGGCCTCTAGCAGGAAGGGCTGCCCCGGCCTCTAGCAGGAAGGGCTGCCCCGGCCTCTAGCAGAAAGAACTGCCCCGGCCTCTAGCAGGAAGAGCTGCCCCGGCCTCTAGCAGAAAGAACTGCCTCGCGGTAGTGGTACTAACCCAGCCTTTTCGTTGCTCATTAGAACCATTTTTTCAACATTGGACTGCTATTTTCCAAGCAAAGCCCGGGGCTTTTGATACGAAAGCCTCCTCAACCCGCCGATGGGCGATTGTATCTTCCACTGCATGGTCTCTCGCATATGGTTCGGTGCTCGCTTTGCTTTTGAAGAATAGGGCCTTGGGTAACGGCTGCCTTCAAGCAAACCACACCCATGCCCTACTCATCATATGCCACTTCAACACCGCTGGCTCACAGGCTGGCATTGCTCACACTTATGTGCAGATTAATTGATTGGCATAAACAGAAATATAAGGCGAAAATGTTTTTGATGTTTTCACTTTTCTGCCAGCGATCCGCGGTAATCATCCCCCGCTATTACCGGGCGACCCTGCAGTTTAAAACATCGTTACCGCCGCAGCAGCATGTTGGCAGCATGCTGCTGCGGTCCTCTATTTTATTCAAGAATGTCTTGCACAAAAGGCCTTCAACGAATGATATTTGGGGCCGGTGCATAAAGCCGACCTTGCTGACAGCTCGCCAATTTCAATGTCCCCACTTCCCGGCCCCGGCGAACGTTCAAAAAAAGTCCGCCAACTCACGCCAAATGTGAAAATTCTTTAGATGCTTCAATCCATGATCATGTTATTCTCCGCAGAAATTGCGCCATTATGGAATTGGAAATAACTAAATGGTAAGCGATCAAACACTTAAGCGCCTTGCTGAAAGCGAGGAAAAATACCGTCGGCTTTTTGAGCTATCGGATGACCCTATGTGGGTAATTCTAAATAATAAATTTGAGATTTGTAACGATGCGGCCGTGTCGGTTCTGGGCTATGAAAGCCAAAATGAATTGACAAACACACATCCGTCGGCCTTGTCGCCCCCTATGCAGCCGGATGGTATGGATAGCTTCTCCAAAGCTGAACGCATGATGGCTACTGTACGGGAAAAAGGCTACCACCGCTTTGAATGGGCACACCGAAAAAAGTGCGGTGAAGATTTCCCCGTTGAGGTAACGTTGACGGCTATTCCCTATGAGGGCGGAGCTGGCATTTACTGCGTGTGGCGCGACATCAGCATGCGCAAAAAAACCGAAGCCGAGCTTGTGGAGGCCAAAGCCGTTGCGGATGAAGCCAATCTTGCCAAATCTCGCTTTCTGGCACTGATGAGCCACGAGCTCAGGACACCCCTGAATGCCGTAATCGGTTTTTCTGAATTTCTTAGCCTTGGAACGCTTGGCCCCTTGAACGAAAAGCAAACAGTAGCTGTCGCCAATATCCACAAGGGCGGCACACTTTTGTTAAACCTTGTTTCGGACCTTCTGGATTTTGCAAAAGTTGAGAGTGGTGAGTTCGACATTTGCATTGAAAATATTTCGCTCACAGATGTGGTTAATACAGCGGTCACCTTTATAGAAGACGAAGCAAAAACACGTTTGGTTTCGATTCACTGGGCTGGCCAGTCACAAACAGCGGGGGGTGTTGTCCTGCGGAAAAAGGCACGAGCCGTCGGGGATAAATTGCGGCTGATCCAGTCAGTTGTGAACTTATTATCTAATGCCATCAAATATAATGATGTGGGCGGCGACGTATGGGTCACGCTTAAGGAAAATCAAGCCAGCAGCCATTGGATCATTTCGGTGCGCGATAACGGCTGTGGCATCAAACCCACCCAATTTGAAAGCATTTTCGAAGCCTTCAACCGCGGCGACCAGAAGAGCAGCCATATCGAAGGCACCGGGCTCGGCCTGAATGTCGCAAAGCGACTTCTGACTGCTATGGGCGGCGAAATCCAGGTTGAAAGCGTGGCAGGCGAAGGTACAACATTCCATCTGAACATTTTAAAGGCGGCTGAAGACTAAAGCCTCTGGCCCAATTTTTGGCTTCCCCTTGCCGCTTTAAGCTGCACTAGGCCTAGCGTCCACCAAAACCGGAGTGCTGCCTTTTACAATCAAGAATGAAGGGCTCGAACACGCTGCCAATCAATAGACGATCTTTATAGAGCGCGCCGACGCTTGAGCCCGACAACGGGTTACCATCGTTTAGATATATCTCGTCTACCACCAAATCACCGTCCACAGCACCCACCTTCAATATCTGTGACGGCGACCGCGCTTCCGCATCGCCAGAGTGGGCAGGGAAGTCGATAGCGCGGGGGTGCGCCCCAACCCACAGGTTGCCGTTTGCATCCCATTCCAGATTGTCAAGTCCACTATCTATCTCGGTTTCTCGCTCAAGTGTAAGCGCGCCAGTTTCAGGATCCCGCGCATAGGCTAGAAGCCGCTCCCCGGTTGTTTCCGCCACATAAAGCGTTCGACCATCCGCACTCAATTGCACGCCGTTGGGGTAAATCAACCCGCTTACGGCTTTTCTGATGCCAGTTGCATCACCGTAAGCAATGCCGCCGCGCCTCAATCGCCCGTATGATTCAAGTGCACGCCCCAATGGCGTCAGGCTACCACGGTCGATACTGGCGTAAAAACTGTCTGCGTCGACGGCAGCAACATCATTCAGGCTATAGGGCTGTCTGGTTTCCAGGGTGCGTACATGTTTGAGCGTACCGCCAATAATGTCGAATATCACCACCTGGCTTGAAATGCGCACTTGGCCGTCACTCAAAGCCACCGGATGATTGATAACAAACAGGCGGTCCGGTCCGTCCGGGTTTTTCCAGAGCGAAATGCCATGCGGAAACAATTCTCCTTTCATATTGTGCGGCATAGCAAGCGGCGCGCTCAGGCTACTTGGGCGGTACAGATATATAGCCCCACCTACTGTTCTGTCCTGCTGCCACAAACGCCGGTCATGCGCCGAAATATAGGCAAAGCCGGAGCTTTGGTCGATGGTAATATCTTCTGCCCCAACCACGCCTTCAACAACACTGCAAGTGCCATCGAAGTGCGGCTTGATATCCCGGAAGGCACCTGCGTCTCTTATGGTATCAAAGAGAAACACGCTCAATAGCAAGACGGGCACACCGACAGCGATAGACGTTTTCTTGGGCACATTTCACTCCCTTTAAATCTTCCGCAATTTGCTCGCTAAGCTAAGACGACAGCGACACCGGGTCCAGCATTTGTTGGGTGGAAAGCACAGTACTAACAAAGGTGATGCGGCTTGCTTATCTTCACTATTGGTGTATTTCTGGCGGCTGTATTTCTGGCCAACAACAATTCAAATTTGTGCCGGGTTAAGGGTCACTCACACCATAACAGGGGCAATTCTATGGCACCGCCAGCCACCGCTATCATTATCAGAAAAGCGCAGAAAACAGACCTATCTTTTATTCATTCGCTGTCTCCTGTCCTCGCGGATATGGCAAAACTGGGTTGGCACAAAGACGAAACAGTGCAGAATTTTCAGGATGGCTATATCGCTGAAATGATGGCCGAGACAACCGCACAAAACCTGACTTTGATTGCAGAAAAAGACGGTTCGCCCGAAGGCTTTATCCATATGCGCGAGCACAAAGACGAAATATCCGGGGAAGCCTGTGGCACCGTGCCTTTGCTTGCGGTAACCGAAAAAGCACAAGGCACAGGTATTGGCAGGTTTTTGATAAAGGCCGCTGAAAACTGGGCTAAAGAACGAGACTTTCGCCTGCTGCACCTTGAGGTATTTTCAGCAAACAGACAGGCGCGAGGTTTTTACCAAAATCTGGGCTTTCAGGAAGAAACCATCACTATGATTAAATCACTCAAATAGTGGCCGCCGCTGCGGGCAATATCTGGCAGGCCAAGATCAAAACAGCAACCTCAATTACCGGCAGCGCCCACAAATCCCTCGGGAAAAGGGCCGAATCTAGCCGATATGCGTTTCTGCCAAACTATCCAATGATGGCCGAGTTGAAACATTGTGGTTTCGAAGACAAAACCGCCACGGTGTACCAAAACTTTAGGGCGCTTGCCCATATTTTGCGCTTTTATCTCATCCGCAGGATGCTCTGAGCTTGCCGTAAGCCATTGGTACACCTGTCTTCTTATCGACGACCGTTTTCCTTTACTGTTCAATCTGTGCAGAATTGCTTACATGCGCGCTACTCGGTGCCTCTCTGTGGTGCCTCTCTGTGGTGCCCCTCTGATGTGCCCGCCTACCGCGCAAGCATACGGCGAAGGACAAACGACAATTGATAAGATTACGCCAAAGGGATGAAATCCGAACCGTCAGCCCCCACATAAAACCTATGAAACGATGGCAACTTAAAACAAAGGTCAAACTCACTGCTGCGTGTCTGATGGTGCTGGCAGTAAGTGGTAGCTGGTTTTATTGGCGGCATAATATTGAATGGTCAGCCCGCATTGCCTGGGGTGAAGCCCGCGGAGAACCAGAAGGCGGCATGCAGGCTGTCCTCAACGTTATGATGAACCGCCGGAAGGACCCGCGTTTTCCAAAGTCTCTTGTTGGCGTTGCCAAGCAGGACTGGCAATTTTCAGCTTACAACGAGCGCGACCCCAACAAACCCAAGCTAGAGGCCGTCAGGGACTATGACTCACGCTATATAAGGGCAAAACGGTTGGCAACGCTTGCACAGGCGGGTCTGCTGCCCGATATCACCGGCGGGGCCACCTATTATCACAGCAGCGACATCAAACGCCCCGCCTATCTAACGAACGCAAAAGTGAGCGCCGTTATCGGCAAGCATATTTTCTATACCGGCGTTGAATGGGAAAAATAAAGCATACATCACAGGCTGAGAACAGCCGTTCCCTGCCAAGGTGGCTTCCGGGGCATGGAAGAACACCTTGTTAAACTGCAGGAGTGGGGGCGTAAGTTATCGAAAATTGATGCTGTCGAAACTCTGGAACGCTTTTGGTTAGGCTATCGTAACTCGGGTTGTTTTTATGTGTTCTACGTATCATTCACCCTTCCACCTGTCGCCGGGGATGCGATAAAATGCCTCGCATGCGCGGCCAAACGATGGTTGCCAGTGAAACTGGCTTGAGTTATCACACCGGCGTGATCGACATAGCTCAATTAAAGCCAAGAAGAAATCGGAAAGCCGCCTTTTCAGATACCCGTTTTTAATTGGATCTTAGCGATTGGTACGCATTGGAAGACGGCGGCCAGAGCGGGGTTTGGGAAGTGTGCGGCCACGCACAGCAGGCGGTGCCAAGTCGTTCAGCACCTGTTCTGTTGCAGTGACCTCATCACCCGACGCCCGCGCCAGCATATCCTTTGCGAGGTTAGCGATGGCTATGCGCTCCAAATAGTTAGCCTCGACAGAAAGCGCATCCAGTGCCCCATTCAGCCCCTTAACAAAAAGCTCGGTTTTCGCAGTTTTTTGGCAAACGAAGGTAACATCCAGTTCATTCAGAGCAAAAGTTGGCTCATATACCGGCAGATCGCCACCCATTTCACCAAAAACAATCGCTATATCGGGGATCATCCCGCTGATGATATCGACGCGGCCACTGATTAGCATTTCGGCTTTATTTTTTTCATCATTGACACTGATTAACCGAGCGCCGTTGCCCTCAAGAATGCTGCGTACTACCGAGCCATTTGGGTAAGCGATACTTTTACCAAACAGATCACCGAAGCTTTTTGGTGGCATCTCACCCGACCGCACAAACAGATGGGTGCGCGCCGCAAAAAGTGCGTTGCTTTCGATATAATTCTTTGGGGCGTCGATCTGGCCGGCTTTCACAAGCGCAGGCAAAGAGGATGGGAACAGGCAACTACCTTTGTTAGCAAAGAAGTTAGCTTTTGCGCGCCGGTACGGCATGATTTGATATAGTTCAGGCCCTGGTGAGCGCGCTAAAATATCGCCTGCTATTTCATTATAAAAGCCGGAGCCATCCTGCGCGAGCGTTTCACCCCAAGCGGTGGCATAAACGATTGGTATATGGTTTTTAGCACAAACAGGTGATGCCGATATAAGCAGCGCCGCAATAAGGCCTGAAATGATACTCGCACCAAAACGCAACACGTTACTAAGCCTGCATTACACCTGACAATCCAGGCTTTTATTACACACAGCGGCTCTTCGCCACACACGAACCACACCTTATACTCTGTTTTATTAAGCCTAGCCTAAGCGTCCTTATCCTCGCCCACAAAGGAAAGTAATATTAATAAGACAAAGCTTTCCAAAACGCGGGGTATCTACCCCCCTTCCGACAACTGATGCAACCATTTATTTGAAATTGACCGCACGTTTCAGCCAATTTTATGGTTACCAAAACCCTAAACTGTTGGAAGATTTACATAACTGGTTAAATCCTTTTTCGTTAATTTCAGGCAATTCTACCAACCTTTTCAGGATGACAACGCCAGCACTTTCCCGCCATAAATTCGAAAAATAGAATCACTCTTTCTTTGCAGAAGCTTTCCTCATGAATTCATTATTTCTGTACCTGTTATTTTGCAGATACAAAAACACCCGGCTGGCTGGAGGACCGGAACGCATAAAAAGGCCAAAGCCTAGGCCCAAGAGGCACTGAGCCAGATTGCTGGTTTAGATCGCTGATTTAGGTTATTGGCCCAAAACTCTGATGTAGACTATTGGCTGATTTACAGCAGTGGATAAAGCCACCGACGACACAATTGCTGCGCGTGTTAATGCTCCAGCTTCGAAACCCCCACCACCACATTGCCCTTCTGATTATAGGTAAGTGCATCAAAACAATTGCGCCCTGCCAGGGCAATGCCGCGGCCATTCGGCGATTGAGCATTCAAGTCCGGCTGTCTGAGGTACGGTTTGGGGTCAAACCCCTGGCCCTGATCTGCCACCGTAAAGCGTACTTTATTATCCAGCGCTTCAACAAAAATATCCACATGCCGCGCACGAAATTTTATGTTCTTCAGCCGAAAATCGATCACATCCATATACGCGCCCGAAAACAAGAGGATGGTTTTCATCCTGAAACCAATTTCCAAATTACCGTGTTCGATCGCATTCAGGATAATCTCATTCAGTCCAAGTTGGATGCGCCTGGAATCACCAAAATCAGCGGCAATTGAACGCGCCAAATCAACCGCTTCAAGCGGGTCTTTGATACTATAATGAACAGCTTTTGATGCACCGAACCGGCGTCCTTCAAGAAGCACGTCAAGATGCGAGTTAGGTAATGTCTGCACCGATGACCCCCATCATCATTAGCACCTGTTTCAAGAGCAGAAATTATAGCCAAAATTGATTGAAAATGCGTTAAGGTTTGAAAACGGCAGCTAATGCAATCAGTTGATCAAAAAGACAAAAGGTCAGTCTTTGCCATAAGGGCTGATTTTGCCCTTGGCACCATAGTCCTCAGGCATGCCACTCAGCACCTCTGGCAGCCGATTGCCCTCGTGGCGGTTGCCCTCAATATCGACGCGGCAGATATCGGCAAAAATCAAAAACTGGGTCACGCGCTCCTGATCATCAGAAAATGGCACATAAAGGATCGTTACCTCAAGGCTCGGCCGACCATTCGAAAGTGCCTCGGAACGTCCTACCGCATCACATTTTTCCTGCACACAGAAATCGGTGATCTTGCGCACCCGACCCAGGATTTCTTCCCCGTGATGCTCGCTCACCAACTTGCCTGTCGCTTCTCCGTAAAGTGTAACAATCCTGGTGCCCACCAAACGGAAGCGCCCATCGGCGATGCGCTGATTTGCGCTATCCGGGTCATCAATCACATCCAGAATGGTTATATAAGGAAGGTAAGCTGTAAGTTCAGGTGGGTTCAGGTCTTTTCGGCTATTAAAGGTGCGACCCTGCTTTTTATTTTCGAAATATTGATGCATATGGCGCACGGCTTTACTGGTTTCGGGTGCCATATCCGCACGCCAGACAGCAAATTCGGTAGGCGTTGGTACGTCGCCTCCATCAAATGCAACATATGTATCAAAAGATGATATTTTGCTTTCCCCCGCCGTTCCTGGCCTATCTGCTTACCCTGGCCTATCTGCTTGTGTAGCAGTGGCTCTCAGCCAGAGATTGACCGGACACGACCTAATTCAGCCAAGAACTTAGCTCCAGTGTGCAGGCAAAGAGTCAACAATGCCTTAAGCTGCAATACACCATATTGTTGGCCAAACATCGTGAAGCAGGCCACCACCGCGCACCGTTCTTTCGCCGTGGCAGCTATGTAATCCCGGTTTTGGTCAATTCCGATTTTGGCGTTCCTTGGTGCGCACAGGCACTCGGGCAGGCTGTACGCTCGCCTCTCCAAACATGTCAGCCAGCGCAGAGCAACTACGCTCCATAGCACGCTTCATACCAAAGGATGGGAGTAAACGGTTAGACTGGCGGCGCAAATTCTGGATCACCAGGGAGTGGTACACATATGTCAGAAGTTTTTTCATACCCAATCGTACAGGGAAAATCCCTAATTTGACGTAAAGAAATCCGGTTAATGAAAAAATACCGATCAGCAAACATTACAGCCCACGCCGCATCTCGCGCTGGCGCTACAGAGTATTTCCAACGTAAAAAATAGCGAAAATAACGGGTCCGATTGCTCGGACCCGCCGTCTTGGGAAAATGGATTGGTGCTGAAATATAGTCTCTGAAAAGCTATGCTTAAAATTACGATTTTACCCCCCTTCCAACGAAGGGCGGCAAAACAAAAAAAGCCTTTGGTTGACCTGGCTTCGGTCACAGCCCCCCTTTCGCCCGGAGTGGGCAAATCAGGAAGCACGGACTGCGCACCGAAGCCGCTGTGCTTGCAACCAGGCGTAAATTGCCACAGTCCGGCACATGCTATATGTGACGCAGATCACACCTAAACAAATTTGAACCTTTTGGGAAAAGCTACCACTCAGGAATTTGGCGGGGAAATATCCAGACCGCAGAAGATAACGGCATAGAGGTTTGGCTTATTCGCCAATCAACCACATACGTGCATCGGCTTCTTTTTCAAACTGGGCAAGCGGCACACCTGCGCTGTGAATTTGTGCGTGCACCACATCAGCAACCGGGTGACGCGGGTGGTTGAGCACAGCGATGCGTACTCCCGTATCTTTCAATTTTTCACCCAGGGTTTTACCAAAATCCACTCCCTCGGCAATGCCCGCGTCAAAGGCCTGGCCGCGCCGGTCCGCCAAAATGGCTTTCGGTCCATCGTTACCCAAAACTTTCGGCAACACCTCTGCCATGGCCACAAGCGTATCGTGCGTGACTGGCCGCAAAAGTCTCACAACCAGCAACCTGCTGCTTTCAGCATAGATTTCAAAATGATCCACCACTTGCGCTTTATACCACACCAAACGGCACTAGCAAAGCAAGCACACCAATGCAGGAGAAGCTCCAACTGTGAAGCCGTAACCACAGTGATATCTATGGATACGCGATTGTTTTACTCACCGGCATAAAAAGCCGAAAAGGGTATTACTGCCCGTCCCTTTCAGGTGTGTTTCATTACTCGCTACAAACAAACTTTTATGTCGACCCGTTCTAAAACAAGCTACCAAGCCCCCCAGATGTAATACACAACCCCGGCAATCCGGGGGAGGCAAACCAGCCTGAAACAACCCTTTTGGTATATAGCACTTTGCGCCTTATTTTTCCGCAAGGCTAAGCACCCCAAAAGGCTTGCTATTCTTCAAGACTTGTTATTCCTCAAGACTTGTTATTCCTCAAGACTGGCTCCGAAATGGCGCATTAGAATTTTATGGAGGGCAGCGTCATCAAAGCGGCCTTTTTCGTAAAGCAGATTTTCGCGCGCAAGCCAAAATGTCTCGCGGAAGGCGCGCACGATTGTATCGACACGATGATCAGCCATCTGCGTGTCGTTCGTCTTGAGGAAGGTCGCCAGCATCTTGAGTGCGCCGTCAAAACGGGGACCCATGCCGGTAAAGCTGTTCTCTGAATCCATCTTGCATGCCAGATCCAGCGCCCGGATCACGCCTGCACGCTCAGTACAGAGCCGCATCAAAAGGCTAACAACAATACCCGGCGCAGCGGCCACAAGTGCAGGAAAGGCCTCCATCTCGTCGATGAGGCTAGTAATCGTCAGCTCGCACTCTTCACCTATCCGGTCATCAAGGCAGTGCAGCAAGGCAGTTTTATCACTGAATCGGTTATAGAAGCTGCCCACCGATGCATCGGCGTTTTTTACTATTTCCTGTACTGACACTTCGTGCCAATGGCGTTTCGAAAGAAGGCCCTCTGCGGCATCTAGAAAGCGAAAGAAAGTACGCTCTGAACGGCCTTGCGCAGGTGGCTGCACCCACTTGCTATAGAGCCATGGACCATTGCCCATTGGTTTTGCGCCGCCTGACTTCATGCCGCCAGTTATCACTGCCATTTTATCTGCTCCGTATCCCTGTTACAGCCGGCACAACCCCCAGCTCAACATCCCAAAAAGCTGCGTCCCAATCACAGCCCCAACTTATGACACCCAAATAACAGCCAGGCTGTAATTTGACTGACATGCGCCCGTTACCGCCCATACACGGTAGAACAGGCCCAGCGAACAAGCCTGAAACCAACACTTCAAGCTAAAGCACACCCCAAAGACAGCATGCCGCACAGGGAGCACGTCAAACACCGCATATCAAACACCGCATATCAAACACCAGGCCAACACAACCCAAGCAGCGATACACTCCATCACTTGAATTAGAATTAGAACCAGAATTCTAATTCTAATTCAAGTGGAAATCAAAAAAACTTCTATCCCACTGATACTGAATGATTTTTCTATACAGAACTGGGGATGATGGCCGGTGCTACGAGCGAATTTATCGCATTAAACGTGAAACGCGCCGCAACGTCACACGAATGGGCAAAAATTGGCATACGGGTAGGCCTGATTATTGACCACATATGCCCCGACCACCGAACAAGGCTTCTTTCACCTTGCACTTTGAACGAATGAACAGAGGTGTAACTGAGAGCTGGAACGCGCGGCTTCGTCCCTTGCTTAGGTGTACAAAGGAAGGGCTGCGCGGCTGCATATAATTCAGCGGCCCAAGCTTCAGCAGGCCTCTCTTGCGGGCATCCGGTTCGCAAAGAAAAATACAGATGCGATCAGCTTTCTGGGCGATGTCGATGAAGGCATATCGGCAGGTCGCAAAAGCCACGCAGGGCTGTCATCATGCCCGCTGCTGTGACAAGTATCGGCATAGCGCCTGCAAGCTGGTGCAGGCTGGTATCACTCGTCAAGTATCACCGTGGAAAAGCAATCATAGAGCGGTTGTTTTTTCGGGAACTTGACGTGTCCCACCCTAGAAAGCGCAACGAACCCCGCCAAACGCTTGAGCGACGGCTGAAGCGCTCGAATGCCGGTTTTCTGCTCAAGTTGTGCCGCATGGAATTCAAATATCTGCAGCGGCCCGGCGATATAATCCAAGCGCCCGAAAACTAGGTTTTCAACTAGCGCCTGATACGAATGCCGTTCAAGGATGCTAAACTTATTTTTACGCAGATAAGCGTCAAATTCAGGCGTGATTGAACCACTTGAAAGCCGACCAACGCGCTTACCCTCAAGCATATCCATGCCCGTAAAACGCGTCTCGGCACTATCTTGGTTAACGACAATTGCCACGTCGGTGTGGCCCACGGGCTGCGCAGAGAATAATAATATCCTCTCTCGCTCTGTGGACTTAAGGATCGGCACTATTGCATCAACAGTTCCATCCTGCACGCCCCTAAAGCCACGACTAAAGGCCGGAACGACGACATAGTCGATATCCACCCTACACACGGCCGCCATTCGATTAACAACGTCTATCGAGATACCGTTGAGCAGCCCCGCTTTGCTGTCGATGATTGCAAAAGGCGGCGAATGGAATGTTGCCACTTTCAATTGACGCGCATCTTGGATCGCCGCGATAGGTGCCGCCAGCGACCAACAAAGCATCAAAATGACAAAAGCGTAGCGAATTGTTGATCTCTTCTATGAACAAGCTCCACCTCAAAGCATACTCTTGCTTTCTAAAGAAGCAACTAGCAGCCTGCGGATTGACGCACCCGAATGGCGTGCTATGTCCTTCTGTAGCAACTGTTTCGCCGGAAGGAGTTCCCTGTGTTTCGACGCCTTAAGAACTGCCACAATGTTGATGACCTGCGCCTCCTGGCAAAACAACGACTGCCTGGTCCGATTTTTCATTATATCGACGGCGCAGCAGACGATGAAGTAACCTATCGGCGCAATACCAAGGCCTTCGAAGATTGCGACCTGGTCCCGAATGTGCTCGCTGGTGTTGAAAATGTGGATATGTCGGTCACTGTAATGGGGCAGAAACTGGATATGCCTTTATTCTGCTCGCCTACTGCCCTGCAGCGACTTTTTCACCATGACGGCGAACGTGCGGTGGCGCGAGCAGCAGAGAAATTTGGCACGATGTTTGGTGTTTCGTCTTTAAGCACCGTAAGTCTTGCTGATATCGACTCGGTAATCAGCACGCCAAAAATGTTCCAGTTTTATTTTCATAAAGACCGCGGGCTGAATGACAGGATGCTGGAAAATGCAAAGGCGGCCAACTTCGATGTGCTTGCGCTCACCGTCGATACCATTGTGGGCGGCAACCGCGAAAGAGACCTGCACACAGGTTTCACCACACCGCCGCGCTTCACTCTAAACAGCCTCCTAAGCTTCCTGAGCCATCCCCGGTGGACCTTCAATCATCTGACTCATGAGAAATTCAAGCTCGCAGAACTACAGGAATATATTCAGGAAGGCTCGAATGTTTCTGTGAACGTGAGCGAATATTTTTCAACACTTCTTGACCAATCAATGAACTGGGCGGACGCCGAGGCGCTACGCGCGAAATGGGATGGCCCTTTCTGCCTTAAGGGCATCATGAGCGTGGAAGACGCACACCGCGCGGTTGATATTGGTGCCACCGCGATCATGGTCTCAAACCACGGCGGACGGCAACTTGACGGCTCACGCGCGCCGTTTGACCAGATCGCCGAATTACGGGACGCGGTGGGCGACAAAATTGAAATCATTCTCGACGGTGGCATCCGACGCGGCACCCATGTACTCAAGGCGTTGGCGGCAGGCGCGACTGCCTGCTCGGGCGGGCGTATGTATCTTTATGCACTGGCGGCCGCGGGCCAACCAGGTATTGAGCGCGCACTCTGCAATCTCAGGGCTGAAATTGAGCGCGACATGAAGCTTTTGGGTGTTAGTAAGATCAGTGAAATTAACCGCAAGATGCTGCGCTACCGCTAGGGTAGAAAACCACTTTATACCGCACACAGAAGCACTTTATTTCGGGTATTAAGTTCATCTTGCAGTTGATGTTCTCTTCATTCCTCCCCATATAGGATATGCATTTGGTTTAACCGACAGGTTCAACCGACAGGTTCAACCGACAGGTTCAACCGCTTAAATTTGATCGCTAAATTTTAGCTTCGGGGGAGGCAAATATGAATCAATCTACGTCACAAGTGTCGGCGCTTGTCGATATTATCACAGATCCAAAGAAAGCCCTGGCGGGTGTCGGCGAAAACCCTGGCTGGTTTTTGTTACCATTCTTGCTGGTTCTTGGGTCGGCCATCGCACTAATAGTCTATTATTTCCAGACAGTCGATTTCGAGTGGTTCAAAGACCAGATGATGCAGGCCGCAGCAGCCAAAGGGCAGGAAATGCCGCCTGAAGCGCTGGATATGTTCAGCCCCACGATGATGATCGTCACATCGGTCGTTGGCACTGCAATTGTGCTTCCTGTGGTGATGGCCCTTACTGCGCTCTTCTGGAACTTGGTCAATAAATCCACATCTTCTGACGAACGGGGTTTCGGCTCCTGGTTTGCACTCACAGCCTGGTCGGCTGTCCCGTCCATTCTTGCCTCCATTGCTGCCTTGGTATTTTATCTGATGTCGGGCACCAATCAGATTGGCTTAGAGGAATTGCAGTTCTTCAGCGCCAATGCCCTGATCACCCATTATCCCGCAGGGCATTCAATGGCTACGATAATGAACACCATCACACCGTTCCTGTTTTGGTCACTGGCACTTTCCACACTTGGCATTATGCAGTGGACCAAACGTGCTTTGATACCGTCCCTGATTATCGCGGTCATTCCAACACTTGTTGCATTTGGAATCATGGCGGCTTTTGTCTGATAAGCGCTGATAGGAAGTTTCATGCGTAAACTGATCATTTTCGGTGCCATTATCGGTGCCTTTGTTCTCATGGCTTTACTGTCGAACCGCAGCGGCACTGAGGCGCTGGAAATGCGGATGCAGGAGGCAGCGCGCGGGCGTGTTGCCACCTCTGTCCTGTCGTCTGGCTCGGTAAACTACCGCGAAATCATCAAGCTCAGGACCGAAGTCACTGGTCGCATTGAAGAGCTTAACGTTGAAGAAGGCGATACCGTAAAGGCAGGTGATGTGCTGGTTGTTATCAGCCCAGAACTGTTTGAGGCGGATGTCGCACAGCAGGAAGCGCTGGTGAAAACCCGCGAGATCGCGATTGAGCGCCAGAAAGTTTTCCTGGCGCAGCTTGAACGCAAAATGAAGCGCCAGCAGGAACTACATCACACAGGCGTTTTGAATACCGACCTGTTCGAGAATACCGAACGCGATGTAGCCATGGCCAAACTAGACCTTTTGTCGCGTGAGCAAGACCTGAAACAAACCAGAGCGTCGCTCTCTCAGTCCAGAGACCGGCTTTCGAAAACCTCAATAAAAGCGCCAATCGACGGTATTGTCACAGCCCTTAACGTCAAGGTCGGCGAAACCGTCGTGGCTGGCACCACCAACATTATCGGCTCCAGCATTATGGATGTAAGCGACCCGTCGGCAGTGCTTGCCGAAGTGCAGGTCGAAGAGGCCGACATCCTTGCGGTCAAGCTCGGTCAGGAAGCCGAAATCACCATGGCGTCAGTGCCAGATGGGCGCTTCAAAGGCAAGGTGATCAGCATCGGCACCACAGCCAGGAAAGATCCAAACAATCGCAATCTTTTCCTGGTTAAATTACTTGTCGACAAAAGCACGGACCAGTTCTCGCGCCTTGCAATTAGTTGCCGCGCAGAGATTTTCACCGACGTGGTGGAAAACGCTGTCAATATCCCCGTCGAGGCCGTTTTGCAGGATGATGACAACGACAGCGCAGACTATGTATTTGTCGCTGCGGCTGGCATAGCAAAAAAGAAAACCATCGAAAAAGGCATCCAGACAGATACCGCCGTTGAGGTGAAAAGTGGCATCACTGAAGGCGAAACCGTGATTGTTGGCCCGTATCGGCTCCTTAAAAACCTTAAGGACGGCGCTGCAGTCCAACCTGAAGACGACGATAAAGACGATAAAGAGTCTGACTGATGAACGAGGCCATCATCAATCTCTCGTCGGTGTCGCGCTACTATGAGATGGGCGGCGAAACGATCCGCGCACTCGACGGTGTAGACCTGGAGATATGCAAAAACGAATATGTTGCCGTGGTGGGCGCATCGGGCTCCGGCAAATCCACCATGATGAACATCCTTGGCTGCCTCGACAGGCCCACCGGCGGCGATTATGTTCTGAATGGCACAGCGGTCAGTTCCTTGGCCGACAGCCAGTTATCGCATATCCGCAATAAGGAAATCGGCTTTATATTCCAAAGCTTTAATCTGCTTGGCCGCTCCACCGCCCTCGCCAATGTAATCCAGCCTTTGATTTACAGGGGCGTTAACCGCAAGGAACGCACACAGATGGCTATGGACGCGCTGGAGCGCGTGGGCCTTAAGGGCCGCGAGCATCATCTGCCGAACCAGCTATCGGGTGGTCAGCGTCAGCGCGTGGCGATCGCCCGCGCCCTGGTGACCAATCCAGCGATCATCCTGGCGGATGAACCCACAGGCAACCTGGACAGCTCCACCACCACCGAAATTCTGGCGCTTTTTGATAAACTTATCGAAACGGGCCATACAATCGTTGTGGTAACGCACGAACCCGACATTGCCGAGCGCTGCAAGCGCGCGATCACCATATCGGACGGCAAGATCGTCAGCGACAAGGCGAATTGATATGAATATCGGACGCCACTTTGAAAGCCTTGTGCTGGCGCTGTCTGCGCTCAGGGCAAATCTGCTGCGCAGTATCCTCACCACGCTCGGCATTATTGTCGGTGTGGCTTCGGTGATTGCCGTTGTCAGCATCATGCAGGGCTTCACCAGCAGCCTCACCGCCCAGTTTGAAAACATGGGCAGCAATACTTTGCTCATTGAACCCTATGTGTCTTTCAAAGATCAGTTAGTTGGCAAACGCGCGCGCCTCACGCTCGCTGACTATGAAGCCATAAGCCGCTCGATCGACGGCATCGAAATTATCGTACCCCTTATATATATTCCCCGCGCAACGCTGAAGCATAAAGGTGAGCAGGCAAACCTGCAATATATGCTCGGCACCGTCGCGGGCTACGACGACATGAACAACTATTATCCCGCAAATGGCCGCTTTTTGATCCCAAGCGACGATGCTTACAAGCGAAAGATCGTGATGCTCGGCGCTGATGTTCGTAAAGAACTGAAACTGCCGGATGTACCCTCAGGTGAGTATGTGCAGGTCAACGGCCTGTGGTATAAAGTGGTGGGCGAGATGGAGGCGCGCGACAGCACGCTTGGTTTCAGCCAAGATAATATGGCGATCATCCCGTTCCAAACTGCCGTTGCCTTGCTGAGGGAGCAAGCCTCACAGTTCATGCAATTTATGGTCAAAGCCCAAAACCTTGACGAGTTGCCCAAGATCACCGAGCAATTGGAGCGGCTCCTACGTCTCAGACACAATATCCCCAAAAACGGCACAGATGATTTCCGCATCCGCACCTCAGATCAGCTCAAGGCTTCCTTTGAGGGCGTATTAGATACCGTCACTTTTGTTGTGGCTGCGATTGTGGGTGTATCGCTTGTTGTGGGTGGTATTGGCATCATGAATATCATGCTGGTATCGGTCACTGAACGCACACGCGAGATCGGCATTTGTAAGGCGCTCGGTGCCACGCGCAGCGATATTTTGATCCAGTTCCTCGCAGAAGCTGTAATCCTGTGCCTGATCGGCGGTATGATTGGCATTGCCATTGGTTTTGGGCTTGGGCAGCTTGTGGGAGTTTTGATTCCCTCAATCCCTGATATTGTTGTGCCCTTGTGGGCTATCATGTTGAGCCTTGGTTTCTCCAGCCTGATTGGTATCCTGTTTGGCATTGTACCCGCGTCCAAGGCAGCCAACCTCGACCCAATCCAGGCGCTGCACTACGAATAAGTGCAATCGGCTGACAGACCAAGGAAGGGATTGCTGCTTTTCCGGTTCCTCTGGCCCTATTCCATCTCTGGCCCTATTCCATCTCTGGCCCTATTCTCAGGACAATCCTTTGGTGGGAATCCTTTGGGACGTTTCCCCCGGGTACTGTGAATGATTGTATTCAAATTACTCATCTGCGCAAAATAAACCATCGACATAAGCCCAGTGTTGTGTCTTTTTGATATGCAGCAGCAGGCACCTTTGCCATCGCACCTCCATAACCGGGAAAACTTCCGGGCACGATAACAATATAGCAGGGATGCTTATGCCTAGGATCAGGACAACTGCTATCTTGATAGCTTTCGTGGCTTTTGTCTTTGCCGCACCGTCGGCAAAAACCATCGCACATGAAAGTACTAACTTTGATCATGAATTGCCGCTTCCTGAAGACCTCGATAACAATAGGGAGCATATTTCAACGCTTGCTGCCGAATATATGGCGGATACCTACACCGCGTCCCTGCCGCCAAAGCAACGCATTCCATTACTGCTCGCTGCGGGCCTACATGAGGAAGCTGCCGACGCTATTAGCAGGCTTACCAAAGAAAGCAGTAAATTAAACCCTTGGACACCAAGTTTTTTTACCACCCATTATCAGGCCTTTAATGACGCTAAACTTCGGGAGGCCAAACATGGCGAAAGCTTTCATGTAGCTTATGCCCACAGCCTGCGCGCGCTGTATAATTCCGTGGAGCGGCAATATTCTTCCTATATGATCGAAAGCTTCCCTGACGGTGCAGTGCGCCTCAAAAACCAGATCGACAAGCGCCTCGCAAAACATGCAGGCCAGCAAAATATATCGAACAAAGAAATCCGAGCACTTGCCATGGATTATGGCAACTGGCTGATCGCCGAAACCCGCCCACGCGCCGAAGCACTGTTAGCGGTATGGGAAAGCGAACGCATTCACGTGCAGGGTAACATCACACTTGAAATGCCCGACGGCGCAACACTGCACGCCACTGTCGCTCGTCCTGCAGACACCAGCGAAAGCGACACTAAAAAACGACCAGCCATATTGATTTACAGTCTGTATGCCCACGGCAGGGCGGTCGAGCATAAAATCAAGGAAGCCGCACTTAGGGGCTATGTTGGGCTTCTGGTATATGGCCGTGGCAAGGGCCTTTCACACGCTGAAATTACCCCTTTCGAACATGAAGCCGCTGACGCCTATCATATCATCGACTGGATCTCCAGGCAGCCCTGGAGCAACGGCGAAGTTGGCATGTTCGGCGGCAGCTATTTGGGGTTTACCCAGTGGGCCGCAACTAAGACCATGCACCCGGCCCTGAAAACCATCGTGCCCTCTGCCGCAGTGGTGCCCGGCATCAATGATAACCTCACTGAAAATAATATACTCAGTACCGGCAGCCTTTCGTGGTTCCATCTGGTCGGTAACAATAAATGGATGGACTTCCAGAATTATTATGATCACCGCTGGGACGCACTAAACAATGAATGGTACAAGCAAGGCCCTGCCTTTGAAGATCTGGATGCGTTAGACGGCCACCCCAATATGCTGTTCCAGCGCTGGCTGGCACACCCAAAATACGACAGCTATTGGCAGGATATGGTGCCCTACGGCGATGAATTCGCCGCCATTGATATCCCGGTACTGGCGACGACCAGTTATTTTGATCAGGCCCAGCACGGCACCTTCTATTATCACGGTGAACATACGCGTCGCAAACCGGACGCCGAGCACTACCTGCTCGTTGGGCCACTTGATCATTTAGATTCGTCAGGCATGCCGCGCCCAGCGGTTGACGGATATAAGATAGCCCCTGTTGGCCATATTAATGTCTCTGGCTTGGCATTTGATTGGTTCGACTATATTTTCAAGGGTGCGCCGCGTCCCGCACTTATCAAAGATAAGATCAACTATCAGCCGATGGGCAGCAATGTCTGGCATCACGCAAGCTCACTTAAGGAGGCACGCGGCGGAGAAGTCACACTTTATCTAGGCGAAGTCGGCGCAGCACGGGTCGGAGCACTTTCTGATACGGAGCCAACAGGCAAGGAAGCTATTGGCACGCAGACAGTTGATTTCAGTGACCGCAGTGGTACTTATGTTGCCAGAATATCACCGCAGCTACGGCGCACCAAACTCAGAACCAACACAGGTTTTCTGTTCGAAACAGGTGCCGTAGAAGACCCCTTCGAGTTAACGGGCCACTTCAGCGTCAAGCTGAAGTTGCGCACCAATAAAAGGGATTTCGATGTAGCGCTGGTGCTTTATGAGTTACTCGCGGACGGCACTTTTATGAAGCTTTCGCACTATAAAGGCCGCTTGAGTTATGCCGCTGACCGCGAGAAGCGCAAGCTGATAAGGCGCAACCGTGAAACTGAAATCACCTTCAATAACAGCCATTTCACCAGCCGTCGGGTCGCAAAAGGCAGCAGATTGGTATTGCGGTTGATGGTTAACAACAACAGTCGCGACCAGATTAATTATGGATCTGGCAAGCCTGTGAAAAGTGAAACCATCGCCGATGCAGGCACCCCCCTAAGTATCGAGTGGCTGCCCGGCACCAGCATCACCATACCCTACAAGAAACTCGCTAATGGACAGTAGAAGAAACAGCCTGCCCACCTCATAGCACGGGGCTTTTTGCTACGCCGCACAGGCTTGGGCGTAGGCCCCGATGAAAATCATGTTCCAACCACCGCCGTAGCCGCCGTGCACACCCACAGCCATCTCGCCGAGCGCTTCGAAGTTGCTCTGGGTTAGCTGCACCAGGGTGCGGTTGCCTTCCATCGGCACGAAAGATAACTCTACAAACGTTTCTCCGCCGCCAGCGTGGTCAGGTGGGCACGGCATATGATCAGGGTGCGGGATATGAAAATCCATCGCGAAACCGCTGTAGGGGTCATAGCTTTTGATCGTGCCCCAATAATATTCGGTGCCGTCTGCGCTTACTTCGATGATCTTGCCGCCTGCCTTGGCCTCCACCCGGATACCCGCAGCCTTGCCGCCCGCCATTACAGAAACCGTGAATTTATCCATCGGCCACCAGGTTTCCATTTCTTCGATAAAGATTTTAAAGGCTTTTGCCTGACCGCAGGGCACCTCGATCTTTTTCACAATCGGCTCTAACACATCGCCCTCCTAATTTGTTTTCATGCGTCGTTCAATCTCGGCACCATAAGCTGACAAAGCATCCGACCAGAAACTGTCGAGATACCGTCTTAACTCCCTCAGTCCTTCGCGCTTAACGGTGTAAAATCGCTTATTACCCTCAGCCCGCGCACTCACCAAATTGGCAGCTTCCAGAACTTTCAGGTGCTGCGAAACGGCTGGTCGGCTGACGGGCTGGCCTTTCGCCAGCTCGCCCACAGTTTTCGCCTCCGCCCGTAGCGCCTCGAAAATATGCCGTCTAGTAGGATCAGCAAGCGCGCTAAATACATCAGTGTAAGTCATAACTTACTGTAAGCCGTTACTTACCATTTAGTCAATGGCTTTTACGAAACGCATGCTTGACTCTGATTATATGGATGGCCTAATTAGCCTTTAATTGACCAATTGGTCATTTATTAATCTATTAAAACCAGAAGACTACAAGATTATGCGCCCACAGTTAGGTAAAGAGAAAATTCTAAATGCAGCAGTAAAACTGTTTGCAGAAAAAGGCTATCACGGTGCCTCCGTCAGCGAGATCGCAGCAGCAGCAGCGGTTTCGAAAGGCCTGATGTATAATTATTTCCACAGCAAAGAAGTGCTGCTACTTGCGATTGTTGAGCACGCAAGCGCAAAAATGTTTGCCGTCGCAGGCAATATGGCGAACAGCGCTGACGAGCAAGATTTCAATACGCGTCTCAGCCGTTTTCTTGAAAATTATGGCCGCCTTTTGAAGCGCAACCGTCGTTATCTTTCCTTTCAGTTGAGCCTGATGTTCCAACCTGACCTCAAAAAAATCGTCGATGTGCCGCTCAGCATGCGGGCCGAACGCTTACTTGCTGACACCGAAGCCATGTTCAAAGGGATAGGCAACGACGACACCCATTTTATGGCGCGCCGTTTTATCGCAGAGCTCGATGGCATTGCGCTGCATTATCTCGCGGTATTCAAAAATTATCCGCTTGAAGCCATGCTCAAACGCCTCTTTGATAGTTACAAGGACCAAACACCATGACACCGCTTGCCATTACAAAAACCAACCATGCGGCCATCACCAAGATGAGAACCGAATATCTCGCTGGCACGAGCGCACCACTTGATGGCATGTGGCTAACATTTGCCGCCATGGCGGACGCGTACCTGATGGAACGCAGAGGTGAGCCACTTGGTTACGCGCTGGTAAACGAGGCTGGCCGCCTGCTGCAGTTCCATACCCTGCCCGGCGCAGATGCACGCGCTTTGTTCGGGGAGTTCCTTGAAATCAAGGCAATCTCAGGGGCCTTTGTTTCCACTGCCGAACCGCTGTATCTGGCGCTGGCGATGGACCACCAACATACCTGCAACCTGAACGCCGTGATGTACCATCTGCCTGAAAGGCCCGCAGTAGAACCCGCCACCTTCCCGGAGGGCAGCGCTTTTCACTTACTGGAGGCATGCGAACTGGAGGCCGCGGTCGCATTCGCGCACATGACACTCGGTGCCGACGAAGGCTGGCTAACGGGCTACTATACGGACCTTATCAAAGGCAAGGAACTGTTCGCACTAATGGAAGGCGAAGCTATTATCGCGACCGGCGAGCGCCGCATCAGCGCCATGCAGCAAGGTGTAGCCGACATTGGTATGGTGGTGGGCACCGCACACCGCAACAAAGGCGTTGCCGCCAATGTCCTTCGGGTGTTGGTTACCCGTTGCAAAGCGCAGGGACTCACGCCGGTCTGCTCAACTGAGCATCACAATATCGCCGCCCAGAAAGCCATTGAACGAGCAGGTTTCACAAGCTACCACCGCATTCTTGAAATCGGCTTTTAAAGGCCCAGGCCCAGATTGAACATCTGCTGTAATATCTGGATATTATTGCGGTCATCCACCACTGCCAGGGTGGAGCAGAAGCCAGTATATTTATGCTTATGGCCCGCCTACCACCCTTGCCAACAGGCAGCTTGAGATTGATGCGGGTGGCGTGCCCCCAAACCGTTGATTCATAAAGCCGCTGTCGGCACCAAAATGCCGGCGCTTGCCTGCTTACTGTTTATGTTCAGGATAGATTTTGAAGGTACACATCACACGTTTCAGCTACTGCATTCGTCAACCATGCCACTTGATTTTTGCAAGGTATTCGGGCCGCTTTCAGTAACGGAGAAGGCATCCGATTTATTCCACTTCGTTTTTAGCTCACAATTATCCTTCGGGCGTCAGCCAAGGCTTGCCAACATTTCCTATCAAAGAAGCTGTTGGAAGGGTTGCGTAAAAGCCATTGCCCCGAGAGGCATGTCGCTCTAGCCTGTTGCCTTGATCACTGGCCTGCCCGCGCTAGCTCATGATCTTTAGGGGGAAATGGTGGCACTTGAGCTTGACCACATCACAGTAAAGGCAAACGATGAGCCATGGCTCACCGATGTTAGCGCACGCTTTGAACCCGGTGTTTTTAATGTACTACTGGGGCCTACGCTGGCGGGTAAAACCACCCTTCTGCGTGTGATGGCGGGCCTGGATGCACCCACAAGCGGCGCGCTATCCCTACACGGCAAAGACCTTACCGGCGTGCCTGTCAAAAAGCGCAGCATCGCTTTCGTGTATCAGCAATTTATCAATTATCCGTCCCTTAGCGTGTATGACAATATCGCCTCGCCCTTAAAAGTCGCAGGCGGTGCCAAAGCACAAATCAGCGCACGCGTCGAAAAAATTGCAGAATTGCTCTCAATCACCCCCATGCTGAACAGGAAACCACTAGAACTATCGGGTGGGCAGCAGCAACGCGTGGCGCTTGCACGGGCGCTCGTCAAAGAAGCCGACCTGGTCTTGCTCGATGAGCCGCTCGCCAACCTGGATTATAAACTGAGGGAAGAACTCAGGGCCGAACTGCCAAAGCTATTCGCTGAGACAGGTTCGGTCGTTGTATACGCTACCACAGAGCCCGAAGAGGCACTGATGTTAGGCGGCCATATCACGCTAATGCACGAAGGCCGAATAATACAGGATGGCCCAACACCAAATGTTTACCGTGAACCTGAAAATCTGCTGGCTGCTCGCACCTTCTCTGACCCACCACTCAACAGCGTGGGCGCACACATGAAGGCCGGCGAGATACGGCTCGTGGGTCTGACGGAGGGTACCAAAGCACCAGCCGGACTTGCAGACGGGGCATATCAGATCGGCTTCAGGGCGCACCACCTGCGCATAAATAAGCCAGCAGGCCCCGCGCTTGCGGTGAAAGCCAAGATAGCAGTAACAGAAATCACCGGATCTGAAAGTTTTATCCATGTAGATGCGCTCAGCGAGCGCTGGACCGCGCTTACACACGGTGTGCATCCTTACGCGGCTGGTGAGCAGGTCATCCTCTATATCGACCCAGGTGACTGCCTGTTTTTCGGACCCGACGGCAAACGGGTCGAAGCACGCTGATGGCTGAAATTCACCTCAAAAATATAGCGCACAGCTACACGGCAACCCCCACGACGCCAGAGGATTATGCCCTTAAGGCCCTTGATCATGTATGGGAAGACGGCGGCGCATATGCGCTCCTTGGCCCATCCGGATGCGGCAAGACCACGCTCCTGAATATCATCTCGGGGCTACTAACCCCTTCCAAGGGCCAGGTACTGTTTGGCGACGAGGATGTGACCACCCGCGATACCGCCCACAGAAATATCGCGCAGGTGTTCCAGTTCCCCGTAATTTACGACACGATGACAGTGCGTGGCAATCTGGAATTCCCCTTAAAAAACAGGGGCCTAAACCAAACGGCGATTGATGCCCGCGTTGAAGAGATCGCAGCTATGCTGGGCCTCACGGAACGGCTTCAAGAACGCGCATCAAACCTTTCTGCAGACGCCAAACAGATTATCTCTCTGGGGCGTGGCTTGGTGCGTTCGGATGTGAATGCCATCCTGTTTGACGAACCGCTCACTGTGATTGACCCACATAAAAAATGGGAACTCAGATCCAAACTCAAGGAACTGCACCGCCAGTTTGGTTTCACCATGGTTTATGTCACCCATGACCAGACCGAGGCGCTGACCTTTGCCGATAAGGTTGTGGTGATGTATGAAGGCGAAGTGGTGCAGATCGGCACGCCCGAAGAATTGTTCGAAACCCCTGCGCATACGTTTGTAGGGTATTTTATCGGTTCGCCCGGCATGAATATCCTGCGCGCGACCGTGGAAGGCCGCACCGCAACCATCGGGAAAAGCAAAATCCCACTCAGTATCGATTACGGCATCCTCGGCAGCAGCGGCATCGAAATCGGTATCCGGCCCGAATTTTTGAAGCTGACGGAGGGCGATATGGCAACCGTGAACGCTGTTGAGGACCTTGGCCGTCACAAGATCGTACGCCTCACATTCGAAGGCCACAACATCGCTGCCTTGCTGCCGGAATGCGAAAACGTGCCAACAGGCAGTGTGGGGCTTGCATTTGATCCGGCGCGCACACTTGTTTACGCCGACAGCCACCTCACAAAGGGGGCAAACTGATGCAGAAAAAGCAAAACCAAAAAGCCTGGTTCTTGGTTCTGCCCGTATTCTTGCTGGTCTCTTTTTCGGCCGTGATCCCCCTGATGACGGTTGTCAATTATTCGGTGCAAGACAGCTTTGGCAATAACGAGTTCTACTGGGTCGGCACCGAATGGTTTATCGAAATCCTAAACAGCGACCGCTTCCACGCAGCGCTTGGGCGGCAACTTTTGTTTTCGGGCATCATTCTCGCGGTTGAGATTCCTCTCGGCATCTGGATCGCACTCAGGATGCCAAAAAAAGGATGGGGTGCCTCTCTGTGCCTTGTTTTGATGGCGTTACCGCTGCTGATTCCCTGGAATGTGGTGGGCACCATCTGGCAAATTTTCGCCCGCGAAGATATCGGCTTACTCGGCCATACTCTCGCCGCCATCGGCGTTGATTATAATTATACACAGTCAGCCGTATCAGCCTGGATCACTGTGATTGTGATGGACGTGTGGCACTGGACCAGCCTGGTGGTTTTGCTGTGTTATGCGGGGCTTTCTTCGATCCCGGACGCTTTTTATCAAGCCGCCAAAATTGACGGTGCCAGCAAGTGGGCGGTGTTCCGGTATATCCAGTTCCCCAAAATGAAACGCGTTCTGCTAATCGCCGTACTGCTTAGGTTCATGGACAGTTTCATGATCTATACCGAGCCATTTGTTGTAACGGGCGGCGGGCCGGGCAATGCCACCACCTTCTTGTCGATCGACTTGGTGAAGATGGCGATTGGGCAGTTTGATCTGGGGCCTGCAGCCGCTTTCTCACTGGTTTATTTCCTGATTGTGCTCTTGTTGAGTTGGATTTTCTATACGGTAATGACAGCGCACGACGAGGAGAAATCCTCATGAAATTTCGCCTGACACCGACCCTTTATACGTTATTCCTGATGCTGCCCTTATATTGGCTGCTGACAATGGCCTTGAAAACCAATACGGAGATTTTAAGCGGCTTTTCGCTCTGGCCCCAACAACCAACGCTCGCCAACTTCAAAACCATCCTTACGGACCCAAGCTGGTACACAGGTTATATCAACTCCACGATTTATGTGGCCTTGAATACCATCATCTCCATCGCCGTGGCATTGCCAGCAGCCTACGCTTTCTCGCGCTACCGCTTTATGGGCGATAAGCATCTTTTTTTCTGGTTGCTTAGCAACCGCATGGCACCGCCCGCGGTGTTTGTGCTGCCCTTCTTCCAGCTCTATAGCTCGATTGGTTTGTTTGATACACACATCGCTGTTGCCTTGGCGCACTGCCTGTTTAACGTCCCACTTGCCGTCTGGATTTTAGAAGGCTTCATGTCGGGTGTGCCAAAAGAGATCGACGAAACCGCACAGATCGATGGCTACAGCTTTGGTGCGTTTTTCGCACGCATCTTCACGCCGCTGATTGCCTCTGGCATCGGTGTGGCCGCCTTCTTTTGCTTTATGTTTTCGTGGGTGGAACTTTTGATAGCACGTACGCTCACCAGTGTGGACGCTAAACCGATCGCCGCGGTAATGACCCGGACAGTCTCTGCCTCCGGCCTTGATTGGGGCGTATTGGCAGCGGCGGGTGTGCTGACAATCATCCCTGGTGCCATCGTTATCTGGTTTGTGCGCAACCATATCGCCAAGGGCTTTGCCCTCGGACGAGTTTAGGAGGCCGCTGATGGATTTCGCATGGATGGGATGGACCAGCTTTACCGCCACCTTTTTTGGGGTTATTGCCACTCTACTGATAAGCATGATCCTCTGGGAGGTATTCCGACCCGGCGGCGGGCCGCGAAACGGTATTTTGGGGTTTGAAAGCACCCGCGGGGACCGGCTGTTTATCAGCTTGCTTGGCAGCGCCTTCATCCATATCGGCTGGCTGTTTTTTGTGGGCGACATGCTTTGGTGGGCGCTCGGGATTTCGCTGGCATACGCTTTAACTGTATTTCGCTGGGTTTAGCAAACTATGCCAACCAGAGAAAAGCGAACACATTAGATAGACTGCCAAAACTGCAGCGCCGTTAAAAGGAGACACTTCGTGAAAACATTTTTGCACACACTTTTGTTTATAGGCCTGAGCAGTTCCCCTGTTTCGGCTGCACCTGAAGAGGCAATCAACGAACTCGTGCAGCGCATGCAAGACGAAGGCACATCAAACATTTTATTCCTAAGCGATACAGACCGGCGTATTGCCTTTGCCCATATTGACCGTTTAGCACCGACCCGCAGCCTTCCAGCCTCCTCGGCCCCCTATCCATTGAGCGCGGATTTTGACGAAAGCCTTAAAGGATTGTCCTACAAGGTTGGTGATCAAACCTTTACGATTAGCGACCTCTTGGCACAAGAGCCGCTGATGGGCATGGTGGTTGTGAAGGGGGATGCCATCCAGCTTGAGCATTATGCCGCAGACCACAAACCCGATAGCCGCTGGGTCTCTTTCTCGGTCACCAAGTCTTTCACCTCAACGCTGATCGCTGCGGCATTGAAAGACGGCTATATCACCAGCCTTGACGACACGGTGGCAGACTATCTCCCCCGTCTGCGCGGCACAGATTACGGTGTTGTCAAACTGCGGCATATTTTGCAGATGTCCTCTGGCATCAAATGGAATGAAGATTACGAAGACCCTGAATCAGACGTTGCCAAAGCGGGTGCGCTGCAAGGTGCGGCGCTCACCAATTATCTTAGCAAGCTGGAACGCCTTCACGAACCGGGTGAAGTTTTCAACTACAACACGGCAGAAAGCAACCTGGCTGGTGAAATACTACGCGCTGCTATCGGCAACAACGCAAGTGCTTATATGAACGCCAAAATCTGGCAGGGCTTTGGCATGGAACATGATGCCAATTGGCTCATTGATGTGCCTTACGGCCATGAAACAGGTGGCTGCTGCATCAGTGCAAGCTTGCGTGATTATGCGCGTCTGGGCATTTTTGCCAAAAAAGGAGGTACAATGCCTTCCGGCGAAAGTATCCTGCCGGAAGACTGGATGGAGAGGGCAACTTTACCATCCAAAGGCTACAAGGGTTACGGCTATAAATGGTGGCTTATGGATGACGGTGCCTACGCCGCGAGCGGTATCTTTGGTCAAATGATTTTCATTGACCCGAAGCGGGATTTGGTAATTGCCGTACACAGCAACGCCCCGGCTGCTGTTGATACCGATTATCACAAACATTACCGCGCAGCGGCAAGCGCTATCGCCGCGAAATATCATGCGAATTGATACAAAGAATGACCGAGGGATTATACCAGGCCGAGCGCGCCAGCGTTGTTTCATAGGGTTTAGAGCCACATAGAATAAATATCTACGACGTCATGGGAAGTGACCGATGAAAGGTTTCTTTAAAGCGGTGGCATCATCAACAGTTTTGCCGAGCACCATAATACATGCGCAGGCCGAATTTCGCTGGATACAGGTGGGCAATCAAAGCCACTCACTCTGTATTTGATCGTTCAACTGAAACCACATCACGCATACGATTTTTCGTGTCGACAAACTGCGGCATGTCGTGCAAATCAACAAACACCGGATACCGACTGACCGTGCGCCAATTACCGTAACCAGCATCAACGGCTTTGTTCAGGGTTTTGGCGGCCATATGTCATGGTCGTCGCAACAGCCTTATACGCTGGGTGTTACACTTGGTTCAGAAGTCCAGCACCTCGTTTGTGATGCCCATATTGCCCCATACGATACGAACTGTATCAGTTCGGCTGTGCTGACAATCGCACCTTTTTGCCGGCGCAAGTTAATAGCCACCAGATCATAACAAATTATACATCTGGCAATGGTGGCCGCAGTGTTGTTTTTATCCCTGAAACCGATTTGGCCATTGTGCTCACCAAACAGGCAGGAACTGGCACGGCGCGGATGACGCTTCAGAAAAACTGGTAGCTAGCGGGATTTTTGAACACCTGATACCAGAATATGTCTGTTCACCCGCACTTAACCCGCGAAATATGCCCTTGCGACGTTCTACTTGGTTTGAGTGAAATCCAGTCTATAGTCACAGAAAGCGAACAGGGAGAGAGCAGCGTGAAAATGAATATCAAAACCGCAGTTGCTGCGGTAGCCTTGATGGGGGCCATGCCTTCTGCGGTGGCTGATGAAGCGGCGGCAAAAAAATGGTCGGATAATGAATTTACCCTGTCTACGCTCACTGCGGAACAACGCATGGCTGAACTGGCCTGGTACATCAAAGCCGCCGAACCCTTCCGCGGCATGGAAATCAATGTAGTTTCAGAGACCATCGCCACCCACGAATATGAAGCTCGCGTGCTGGCAAAGGCCTTTTTTGAAATCACCGGCATCAAGGTAAACCACGATCTTATCGGCGAAGGCGACGTTGTTGAAAAACTGCAAACCCAAATGCTTTCTGGCCGCAATATTTACGACGCCTATATTAACGACAGTGACCTTATCGGCACCCACTATCGTTACCAACAGGTGCGCAACCTTACTGACTGGATGGCGGGCGAAGGCGCCTCGGTAACCAGCCCCACGCTTGATCTAGACGATTTTATCGGCAAAAGCTTCACCACCGGGCCTGACGGCAAACTATACCAGCTACCAGATCAGCAGTTCGCAAATCTTTACTGGTTCCGCTACGATTGGTTCACCAACCCTGAAATGAAGGCCCAGTTCAAGGCCAAATATGGTTACGACCTTGGCGTGCCCGTCAATTGGTCTGCCTACGAAGATATAGCCACCTTTTTTAGTAACGATGTGAAGGAAATCGACGGCGAGCGTGTTTACGGCCATATGGATTACGGTAAAAAAGACCCATCGCTTGGCTGGCGCTTCACGGATGCCTGGTTATCGATGGCAGGTGCGGGCGATCCGGGCCTGCCGAACGGGACGCCAGTGGACGAATGGGGCATCCGGGTGGATGGCTGCTCGCCCGTTGGCTCCAGCGTATCGCGGGGCGGTGCCACCAATGGCCCTGCAGCAGTTTATTCGGTGACCAAATATGTGGATTGGCTCAAAAAATACGCGCCGCCTACCGCCGCTGGCATGACCTTTAGTGAGGCTGGCCCAGTACCTGCCCAAGGAAATATCGCCCAACAGATTTTCTGGTACACCGCCTTTACCGCCGACATGGTGAAGCCCGGCATTCCGGTGATGGACGGCGACAAACCAAAGTGGCGCATGGCCCCCTCCCCGCGCGGTGCCTATTACGGCGACGGTATGAAGCTTGGGTATCAGGATGCAGGTTCATGGACCCTGATGAAATCCACCCCCACTGACCGTGCCAAAGCCGCCTGGCTGTATGCCCAGTTTACAGTTGCCAAAACCGTCAGTCTAAAGAAAAGCCATGTGGGCCTAACCTTTGTGCGCGAAAGCGATATCTGGGATAACAGCATGACCGAGCGCGCACCCTCCCTTGGCGGGCTGATTGAATTCTACCGCTCGAACGCGCGCGTTTTGTGGACACCTACAGGCACCAACGTGCCCGATTACCCCAAGCTGGCGCAGCTATGGTGGCAAGATATCGGCGACGCCATGTCCGGCGAAAAAACCCCGCAGGAAGCCATGAACAGCCTCGCTAAAGCCCAGGATAAAGTGCTGAGGCGGCTTGAGCGCGCCAATGTGCAAAAGATATGCGGCCCCAAACTTAACCGCCCACAGGACCCCGAACACTGGCTGAGCCAACCCGGCAGCCCCAAGGCAAAACTTGATAATGAAAAACCACAGGGCGTAACGGTGGATTATGACGAGCTAATCAAAAGCTGGGCCGCCGCCCCGCAGACTAAGGCGATGAAGTGAAAAAAGCTTGGCTTTCAATCTTAGCCAGTGGTCTAATTTCCGTGCTCTCCACATCGGTTTTCTCGCAAACTTGGTTCAAAAACGGTGAAGCAGCTCCTTCTAACGAATGGCAGCAATCAAACGGCGAGCTCGGAGTGATGCAACTCCTTTCTGACAACCCAGATGCCTTTCTTACAAACTGGGACAAGCCAACCGCTGGCGTATTAATGCAAACAGCCACTCGAATATCGCGCGGCAATCCTATTGTTTCATTTGTTCTTTTTTCAGGTTGCAAAGAAGATCTGCAAACCAAGTGTAACCTGACAATTACCTTCATGGTTAAAACACCGTCAGGCAAGCCTTACTCACATAGTGACGTAATGGAAATGTGGGTGAACAAGCCTGCACCTGCGAAAGGTATGCTACAACTCAGTGTCAGTTATATGGGTTTAATTATTGAGCCGGAAGATGAACTTGGCGAATATACAGTTTATGCGGAGATTACAGACCACAACTCTGGCCACAAGCTGCTTACTACGCAGCAGTTCCTCGCGATAGAATAAATGAAAGAACCTATAATCCGCTTTAGTTTCCCTATCATTCCTACATATGCGGAAACCTGAAGCTAAGCAGGAACACAGATAAGGCCTCGCGAGAATATCAGCATGAAATTCGCTTATCATCGCAGTGTTAAATGGACCATGCCGGTCGCGATGGGGCTACTCGGTGTGTATGCCACGTCGCTTGCTTGGCAGGGGCTTACGGCCTACCTGGCAGACGGTGAAAGTGACATTACCATGCCTGCTATGTTCGCGCCGCTGTTGATGATCGGTGCCTTTTATCAAGCGTTTGCAAGCTGGCGCAAAAGCAATCAGATTCTCACGGCGGTTGATGTCACGCCCGATGCGTTAACACTCGATACGGAGGGTGAAGCTGAAGTATATCCTTGGCACACAATCGAAAAAATCGAGGTGCGCCAATCCCGCTGTGCAGCGGAAGACCACCGCGACACCGAATGGACACTTGAGGTGTTCCTTAAAAGGCGCAAACCCGCACTGCGTTATGATCTGACACTCGTAGAATTTGACCCTGTTGTTTTACAAGCCGTGCTCAAGGACCATGCAGATGGCAATATCGCGATCACATTAAATTGGGCTGAAGGCCCCTCAAAACAGGCGGAAATTCACGAAAAACACTGAGAAGCAACCGTCAGTCCAGCACCAAAACGGCGAGTTCCGTAAGCGGCAGCAGCGGCATGCCGCAGGGTGCAGGGTGCAAAAAGAGCGCAATAATACGGCCTTCCTTAAGCGGCAAAACAGGCTGGTTACAGAAAAGAACAAAAGCTGCACAACGGGCATCATCATCGCGTTCAGCACACAAGCCGCCTCCGCCGTGGTATTTATTCATTTATCACTGCTCTATCAATGTTAAAGACTACTGAGTGAACATTGCTGTTCAAGCAAAGCAGCGCAGCACGGCGCAATAATACGGCCGCAACAGGCCATAACGAGAGAAAAACCATGGGTGTTGACGCAAAAATACAGTGTAGCTGCGGCAAGGTAACCGGCACCGCTTATAATCTCTCGCCTTCCAGCACCAACCATGTTTTGTGCCCGTGTGACGGCTGTCAGGCCTACGCACAGTATCTGGATCGTGCGGATGATATGCTCGACGCTGCGGGCAATTCGAACATTTTCCAGATGAACCCCAAGCATTTTAAAATCACAGGTGGCCAGGAATATATCGCCTGCGTGAAGATTACGCCCAAAGGGCCACTTAGATGGTTTGCCAATTGCTGCAAAACGCCACTTGGAAACAGCTTCCCAAAAGGCGGCATACCATTTTTAGGAGTGCTGCCAATCTGCATTGGCCACAAGGGTACGGCAAATGAAGTTGTCAGGCTTGTGGGGCCTGCGCGCGCCACGGTGAACGCTCGCCACCCGCTTTCGCTTGGCCAAAAAATCAAACTGTGGGCCATGTTCGTCCGCTTTTTTTCCATGCTGTTCAGTTGGCGCATTTTTGACGGCAAAAGCTGGAAACCCTTTTTCAACAAAGCGACCTTGAAGCCAATCGCCAAGCCGGTCAAAATTAGCGACACTGAACGTGAAGTGCTTTACGGCAAAGTGATTAAATAGCCTACCAGCATCTGGACGACAGACATGGCCGAGCGAGCCTGTATATTCCCTACTAAAACTCTACTGCTTTCGCAGTCTTACAGCGCGTTTAAACAGGCAAAACAATAAAATTGAACAGCAAGCGTGATGTTTTTGGCGTTAACAGCGTGATGGTAAAATTTATGCCCGTCCATAATACGTCAGCCATACAGTACTGATAGTGAAACTGGCAAATGTGAGGGCACAATTCTTTCTGGTAACTTTAAATCCTCGCGCAATCACAAACCTTGAAGGCAGTGCCCCTTTTCAATGCCGACAAGGCCGCTCGCAGGATTTTTCCCACAGCCTAAAGTTTCGGGTTTAAATTGCGGCGGGTCCGATCTTATAGTTCCAATGCGAAGCAATCAAAAAGATTAAGGCAAACATTTGTGGCACCATTAACCAAAAAATATATCACAGACCTGTTTGTTAGCTTCACCGAGGCCAATACTATCGACGACCTGTGGGGCAGGTTCACAGATTTTTGCGCAGAGCAGGAACTGATCCACGGCCGCATTTCCATCTATGATCTTGAGGTCGAAATCGGAAGCGACACCGTGCGGCACCTGCGATCCTGGCCCTCGGGACCAGATAGTTGGGCCGAATATTACTTTCAAAATGGCCTTTATGTACATGACCGATCCTTTCATCTGATTTTCGAGCACAGGACCGAAGCACTTGAGTGGCAGGATATGGACCGGCTCACCCGCCAGGGTACTGAGGCCAATCGGGTCTTTGTGGAAATGCGCAATTTTGGTATCGGCAATGGCCTGCTTGTTGGCAAGTCCTCTTTGATAAAACACAAAACGATCCTGATGGGCATCGCGGGGCCGGGGCGCGTGTTCAGGGATTTTAAAAAGAAATATTACCAAGCACTAATTCACTGCCTGCACACCTTCAATTCATGTTACGTGGACCTTGCTGTACGCGATGATAAGCTGGCAAAACTGGAGGAACCTGGCTTTCAATTGACAGAACGCGCTCGTGAAATTGTCAAACTGATGAGCCATGATTATACCAGTGGTGAAATCGCTGAAAAGTTGAACATCAGCGAAAATGGCCTTAATCAGGCACTGAAGCGACTTAGAAAAACCACCGACATGAAAACACGGGCTGGAATCGTCGCGGAAGCGATCCGCACCAAACGCATTCAATAGCTTTTTAGCCTTGAACCTCTACATCGGTTGATGAAATTCCCGCCATATCCATAGATATGTACTGTTTCTGGTACTCGCCCAAAACCGCCACTGCTGATATCTTCCGTTTCACGGCTAATAGGCTGAAAACCGCTGAAACAAAGGGATTTACTCGATGTTTCCAGTGCTTTTAGAGGTCGGCATCGCTGATGCTTAGCGAAGAATTTGCGTGTGCAGCCACCGGAAACCCAAATGTTTCCAAGCTGCCGGTAGATTGGGGGTAAAATGGCCACGACCTTGTGTCGCGGCCATTTTTTACACCAAACCCAGCCCCCGCCTTTTTCACTCAATCCTCTTTTGGTCACTAAATCACTACTAACTGATGATGGTGGTGGCTTCGTTGCAAAGCAACCAGCAATAGCACTCTGTGTTGGCCCTGGCACACGCGCAGTCCGCTGGCCCTGTATTATTACTATCTAAGCCAGTGAGATACACCTAAGGCCAACAAGCTACAAAATATAGTAATTCCACTTTATAAATCCCCATTTAATATTGTTTCCAAAGCGTTTGAGCCTTTAAAGAATTGTCGACGTTTTTTAATGACAGCAAAAGACTGTTCGATAGGGTTAAAGTCCGGTGAATA